>Ga0105045_10000959_pt1 | contig 22706 bp, 18 predicted proteins | sample MAT02_FD_78089 | JGI IMG/M metagenome (GOLD analysis project Ga0105045, IMG submission 78089) | Freshwater microbial communities from Lake Fryxell liftoff mats and glacier meltwater in Antarctica - MAT-02 (megahit assembly) | ecosystem: Environmental > Aquatic > Freshwater > Ice > Liftoff... | reverse complement strand
TCGCCGCCTGCACTACCGGCACGCGCTGCCGGCGCCTCGAAGCGCCCGCCCAGCACGGCGCCCCCAGCCAGCACGGCCCCTCCCGGCTGCACTTCAGCGCGCAGGTTGATGTCGAGGCTGCCGGCAGCGCTGGCCACGGTTTGGCTGCCGCCGGCGTAGGCTGCCGCGGTGCCCGCGGAGGCGTCCAGCCGCGCCTGCGCACCGGCCGCGCGCAACAGCGAGCCTGTTTCCCAGACGAGCAGGCTGCTGCGCAGGTTGATCTGCCCGCCGGCCAGCACCTGGCCGCGTCGCAGGCCGTCGGTGGAGGGCTGCAGCAAAGCCGTCCCGGACACATCGATCAAGCTGCCTGCGCCCAGCCACAGCACGCCGTAGCCGTCGGGCAGAGATTCGGTCGTGAAGCCAGTCTTGTCCAGCGTCACCTGCCCGCCCGGGGCGTGAACCTGAGCGTCGAAACGCAGCGTGCGTGCGGCATTGAAGCTGGCGCTCGCCAGCGGATCGAGGTTGATGCGTGCGCCTGCGCCTGCAGTCAGCACGCCTCCCTCGGTGCGGGCGGCCAGGCCGGTGGACTGCAGCGTCAGGCTGACCGGGCGGCGCAGTTCGTCCGGTGCGATGTAGACGGACAGATGCTGATCGAGGCGGCTGCCGCTGGGCAGCGCGCGCAGGCTGCTTTCGCTGCGCCAGTTCTGCACCCTCGGGCTGAGCTGGGTAGCAGGCAGCAGGTCCAGGCCGAGCACGCCGTCCACGCTGTAGCGAGTGAAGCCGCCTTGGCTGAAGAAGCCGGTGTCCAGCGCCAGCGAGCCTGTCTCCGCGGCCGGGTTGGCCGCGGAGACCTGGCCAATGCGCACGGCGCCGGCGCGCAGCGTCAGGCTGCCGCCCTGTGCCCCCGTCAAGGCCATGCCGCGCAGGCTGCCGTCCAGCACGAACGGGGTGGCTTGAACAGCCGCCCCCACCAGCGGCGCACTGGTCAACACGAGGCTGCCGGCGTTGCCGCCTTGAACTGCGCCTGCGGGCGAGACACGGCCGCCACCCGAGACGTCGATGCCGCTGCCCGTCTCAAGCACCAGGCCGGCGGCGGACTGCAAGCTGACGCTGCCCCCGGCCACGACGCCGCGCTCGGCAGCACCGTCGCGCGCCTGGTTCAGCCACTGGCCGCGGGTGTCGATCCGCGCGCCCGCCTGCACGGTCAGCGTCCCGGCCAGATTGCCTTGCGGCGTGTTCAGCGCCGCCGTCTGAGCACTGAAACTTCCGCCCGCGCTGCTGAAGGTGCCGAACAGGCGCAGGCCGTTGGCGCCGGTGCTGCCCAGGCTCAGGCTGGCCAGCGGCGCCAGGGCCAGATCGGCGCTGCGCTCGGTCAGCACATCGGCGTCGCTGGTCAGGGTGATGCGGCCCATGCCACTGGTCTGCAGGGTGCTGGCGGCCACGCGGCTGTAGGTCGGCAGGCTGGCTTGCAGTGGCGCCGCCCACAGGCTGGCCACGTCGGCGTCGCCGCTGGTGGCGGCGCGCGCCGTCAGCCGCAGCTCGGTGCCCACGCCGGTGCCGCGGAAGCCGCCGCTGCCGAAGCTGCCGCCGTTGCTCAGGCTGCCGATGGCGAAGAGCCCGGCGCTGGCGGTGGCGTCGCGGCCGTCGCGCTGGCGCTGGCCGAAAGTGACGCCGCCGCGCAGCTGCCCGTCGATGAGCGCCTGCTGGGCCAGCACGACCAGGCTGCCCGCATTGCGCCCTTCGACATAGCCTTCCTCGCGTCTGCCCAGCAGCGCCGCGCTGTAGGTGGGCAGCAGGCCCCAGCGGTCCTGCAGCAGGGCGCGGCTGCCGTCGGCGTCACGCTGCGTGAAGGCGCCGTCCACGCCTTCGATGGCGAGGTAACGCAGGTCGGCCGGGGCGTTGTTCAGCGTGTAGCGCTGGCCGTTTTCACCCAGCAGGAGCGTGGGCGCCACGTCTGCAGCCAGATACGTCACGCGGCCGCCAGAAACATCGATGCGCGCGCCTGGGTGCAACAGCACCGCGCCCGGGCTTTCCAGGGCCACGCTGCCGCCCGCAGACAGGCGTTCGCTGACGCTGCGCTCCAGACCCTGGGCGTAGACGCTGGTGTCGCCCAGGATGGGCACGGTGCTGCGCAGGTCGAAGGTGACGCGGCTGCGAAACAGCGGGCCATCCTTCTGCAGCGGCGCATCTTTCAAGTCGTTGCTGCCCAGAAGCTCGGTGGTGACGAACTGGCGCGCCACCGAAACCTGGTTGTCGGTAGTGCCGGCCACGTCGATGACGGCACCGTCGGCGATGGTGATGCGCGCGGCCGGGTCGCTGTATCCGGACTGGCCGGCCTGACGTGCCTGCAGCGGGTCGGTCTCGTAGCTGGGTTGGCCGGCCCGGGCCCGCACCAGGGCCCCGGGGGCTTCGATGCGGGCCCCGGCTTGCATCTCGATGCTGTGCCCCGCCAGTTCCACGCGAGAGCGGGTAAAGCCCGCACTGTCGGAAGCAGTGGGCTGCTGCGCCGCTGGCTGGCCGTTGGCGACCAACGCCACATCGGGCGTGACGGCAATCTGCGAGCCGGCTCCGAGCGTGAGCGCGCCGCCCTCGGTGGCGCGCTTGCTGACAACACCGCCCGCGCCGCCGGTGATGGCAGAGGTGCCGCTGCGCGCGAGCAGGAACACCGAACCGTTCTGGCTGACGCTGGTGCTGGCGCTGATGCGACCGCCCTGGTTCACGGCCAGGCCGACCAGCGTGGTGTTGCCGCGTGGGGTGCTGATCTCGCCCACGTTGTCCACACGCCCGGCGCCGGCCACTTCCACCAGCAGGCCGCGCAGCGCTGGCACGCTGGGGTTCACCTCCGAGGCGTACAGCGCCTCGCGCGTCGGGTCTTGCAAATAGACCTGCTCGCCTGCGGCCAGCACGGTCTGGCCGTCGGGGGTGCTGATGCGGCCGGCGTTGCGCACCTCGGGCGAAAACAGGAAAACGCGGCCACCGCTGGCAGTGCTGATCTGGGCTCCAGCCTGCACTTCCACAAAGCCACGGCCTACCGCCGGCTGGTCCAGCGCACTGTCGCGGAAGAAGCTGGGGCTGGTGCCGTAGATCGACTGCGTCAGGCCGGCAGCGTAATCGTCGTCGTTCAAATTCAACGTGCTGACCAGCAGCGAGCGCAGGTTCACTTGGGACTGCGGTCCGAAAAGTACGCCGTTGCCGTTGAGAAGGAAGACCGTGCCGTTGCTGCTGAGCTGGCCGAAGATGGCGCTGGGTGCGGTGCTGCCCAGCACGCGGTTCAGCGCCGAGCTGGCGGCATCGGGCATCTGGAAATGCACGCCACTGTTGACGCCGACATCGAAACTCTGCCACTGGTAGATGGCGCGCGATGAGGTCTGCTCGATGCGCTGGTCGACGCCGCCGCGCGCGTTCGCTGTGTTCAGCGGCGCCGTTGGGCCCGTGCCCTGCACGCGCCACGCGGGCAGCGCCGGGCGCGGCACGGCATCGCCGGCCGGCGCGGCTGGGCGCGGCGCCACGGGAGGTACCGCCGACTGTGCCAGCACCTGCAGCGGCCACACCGCCGCCAGCGCCATCATCAACGGCGAAAGCGACAGGGCCAACTTGCCGCTCAGGGGTGATCGGTTGGCCGGCGGTGGCGGTGGCGTGCGCATGAACAAGTTCAAAAGTTCAGCCCGACGCGGCCGTGCCAGCGCGGGTCGCGGTCGGGGTTCAGGCGCGCCGGCTTCTGCGGCCAGGCCACCTCCAGCGCGGCCGACCAGCTGCTGCCTTCGCCCAGCGCGCCGCGCAGGCTCAAGCCCAGGCCGCTGCCCAGCAGCGGTACACGCGCGGTCTGCCCAGGCAAGGTTTGCAGGATGAGGGCCTGCGCAGCGTCGATGAAGGCGGCCAGCCGCGCTTCGATCAGCCAGGGCTGGCTTTCGCCGGCGCCTGTGCCAGCGGCTGCGCCTGGGGCCAGGTTGGGGGTGCGCCATTCGGCGCTGGCCTGCAGGCCCTGGTCGCCGCTGGCCTCACCCTCGTAATACCCGCGCACGGTGCCCGCGCCACCCACGCTGAACTGCTCGCCACCCATCAGCGGCTGCTGCGCCCATTGCACGGCACCGCGCATCAGCAACTGGCCGCCGAAGAGTTCACGTTCATGCCGCAGGTCCAGACGCAGGGCAGCGAAGTTGCCGTCGGCACCCAGGCGACGGCAGGCGAACTGGTCGACCAGGCCGATGTTGCCGGGGCAGGCGATCTCGAGCCGCAGCAGGCCGGCGAAGCCGAACGTGAAGGCAGCGCTCAGGCTGTAGTTCTCGCGGCCCTGGGTCCAGCTGCCGCTGTAACTGGCCTGCAAAGGCACATAGCGCAGCGGGGTCGACAGCTCGTCGCTGCCGGCCACTACACGTTCGCGCAGGTCCTTGTAGTCGGCGCCCAGCACCACGGTGTGGCTGCTCTCGGCCCTGAACCACGTCTGGGCGTGGCGCAGCCCCACGGTGGTGCCGCGGCCGAGCACGGTGGTGGCGCCCAGCGGTTCGAGCTTGCTGTCAGACCAGACCAGCGTGCCCAGCCAACTGGCCTGGCTGTTGGTGCTGGCGGTCTCGCGCGGGGCGGTGTAGTTGGCCACCAGCACCTGCGACTGCTTTGTGGCCTGGGGCGCGGTGATGGCGGTCAGCGCCAGCGCGTGGTCGCGCTGCAGCAGGTTGTCCCAACGCAGACTGGCAGCCAGGCGCAGCGGTTCGGTGTCGGCTGCATTGCGGTTGTTCAGCTCCACACTGCCAGACAGCGGCAGGCGGTCGGACACCTTCAGTTCGGCTTCCACCGTGCCCGGGGCGGTGCCCGGCCGCAACACCGGTTGCACCTGGCGTGCCGGGCCGCGGTTGAGCAGTCCCAGCTGTTGCTGCACGATATTGAAGTTGGGCACATTGCCCTCGGCGAGTTCGGTCACACGATCGCGAATGAATCCTTGCGAGAAGTAACGTGAGCCGGTGACGCGCAAGCGCTCGATGCGGCCTTCGATGACGACCAGGCGCAGCAAGCCTTCGTCCACGCGCTGCTCGGGCAGGTCGACCAGCACCGTCAGGAAGCCGGCCTGCTGGTAGCCCTGCTCCAGCGCCGCACGTGCAGCTTCGGCATCGGCCAGGCGGCGGCCCGGGCCCATGTGCGGGCGCAGGCTGCGTTCGACCACGGCCGCGGCCAGACGGGTGTTGCCCTCGACCTCGAATTCGAGGATGTCGAAAGTCGGCTCCTCGGTGGCTGGCGCCGGCGCTGTCGACGGCGCAATTGGCGCATTGGTCTGAGCCAGCGCAGGCAGACACAGAGCCAAGGCAGACAGCTCCAGGACGGAAACGAAACGGCGCATGAATTCAGGCGGATCCCGGCAATTCCGATGCTTCTGTCTTCGGTGTCGATCCGAGAACCGGCTTCGGGCGTGCGTTGCGGCCACGCGTCGCCCAGCAGAGAGCAGCCAGCCCCAACAGCAGCAGGCCGGCGCTGCGCGGTTCAGGCACAGCCGTGACGGGGCCGAGAAGTGCCGGCAGCCCAGGGTCGCCCGAGAGGGCCGAAGCGGCGCCGACCCGCAGGCTGATAGCCGCCGAAAAAGGCGATTCCAGGCCAAATGCGGCTGTCATGCCAAGCAAGGTTTCAGTCCAGAACCCGGCGCTGTATTCGGTGCGGCCGATGCTGCTTGCAAAGCTTCTGGTCTCTGCCCGCAGTACCGGGCTGAATGCCGGCATCGTGAAGCTCAGCAGGTACTTGCCCACCCATTCGGGCAGCGTGGTGGCGGGGTCGGTGGCCCGAGTGAAGCCCCAAAAGCCATCATTGCCGCCGTCGGAGGGGTTGCCGTTGTCGAACTCGTCGACAAGGACGCGGTTGGTGGGCAGGTTGCCGGTGCCGGAACGGGTGAGGTGGTAGAACCAGGACGACCTGCCCACCAGATTGATGGAGTCGAAGGGCAGAGAGTTGTTGTACGACGGCGTCAAGCCCGTGGCGTTGCCGAAGTACGCGCGTGCCGAGATTGGGGAATCTGCCCGAGCAATGGATTCGCCATTGATCTCGTAGGCAAAGTTGTTGCCGACGGAGCCATGGCTTGGGGTTTCGTTGGTTAGGTCGAAGAACGCGTTGTTGTTGCCGCTGCTGACTGCATTGGCGAAGTTCTGGTTGGGAGTGCCGGCAATCCGCGCCTCTGAGCCTTGTTTGACGGTGGTGAACAGTCGCCGCCCGCCCGCCGTGGAGGGGCCGACGGAGTCAAATCCAAGCACTGCCCACTCCAGTGTGGCAGCGTTGGAAACCTGACTCAGGAAGCTGTCGAAGGTTGGCGAGTCCACCAACCAGAAGCGCTGGTAACCCGCATTCTGTTGGGCCAGCACGAAGAAGTCGTCGACCCGGATTCCCAAGTCGAGCGTGTAGGACACCTGGGCCACCGGGTCGCGAACCAGGAAGATCAATTCGCTGTTGCCGCTGTCAGGCCTCCAGATCGCGGCTTGCGCCAGCGAGAGGGTGGAGATGGTCGCGACAGTCAACGCGGCCCTCAATCGGCCGAGGGAAAATCTCATAGTCAATGCTCCCATCTAATGCCAAAGGGGCCCGCAAGTGCGGGCCCCGGAACGTTTGCTTTCCGGGTTTGACGTTCAGGCTTTACTTGGCAAGGAACGGCGTTTGGCAGCTGGCGCCACCGCGGCTGACACGCGAGCCGAACGTGATTTCCGCAGCCGATCCGGTGCCGAAGGTGCCTGTGTAGGAGCCAGGCAGGGCCGCCACACCGTTCTGCGCCGACGCCGACAACAGGGCCAGCGATGAGGGCTTTTGGGCCTGATCGCGGAAGCTCGTCAGGAAGGCTTGTTGGTCGACGCTAAGGGTCGCGAACCTGGCGTTGTGCCATTGAAGGGTGGACTCAAAGAAGTACTCGTACTTGGCGTTCTTGACGTTGTCGCGACTGGGGGTGACGCCGTCGATGCGCACATGGCGCCAGCTGGTGCCGGCTTCGTTGTTCTCGCGTGAAACGTGACCGATGGCGTAGGCGCCAGTCGTCTCGGCTGCGCCCAGGCAGGAAATCACGTTGCCTGTGGTGGAGCCTTCGAACACGAAAAGCCCACCCTGCGCGGTCGAGGGGCCAACCGTGCTGATGGCGTTCGGCCCCGGAACTGCCGAGTCCGAGTACTCCAGCGGCAACTGGGTGAGGCCGGTGTTGCAGGGGAACTGCGCAAGGTAGGCGTTGGCGGAAGCTTGCGTGCCCGAACCTTTGACGCGGCGGCAGACGTTGACGCGCGTGTCACGCTTGGAGTCGGTGACGGAAACGATGGGCTGCCAACCGAGGCCGTTGGCCGGGTCTTGCAGAAAGCCGTTGAAATAGGCTGCTGCTTCAATACGCGACATCGAAGGCCGGTCGGCTTCCAATTCGCTGCCGGAAACGAGCCCTTGCCTGGTCTGCAGCGCGTTGCGCAGCGAAGTGTTGACGGCGACGCCAAACACGGTCTGGAACAGCGGCGTCACCGTCAGATCACCCAACTGGGATTCGCTCAGGCCCGAGGACGGATAGGTCGGGTCATCACCCGGGACGTTGATGCCCTTGAACAGGGCTGGTTCGACGTCAGAGATGCCCACCATCGGAGCCTGGGCCGTCTCTCCCGTGCAGAGGTAGTTCGGAACCGACGCTACGCGAGTGCCGCAGCCAGCGGCCGTCGTGGCCAGGAAGTTGCGTGTCGGAAACGGAGCGATGGCGCCGAAATAGACCGGGAACACGCCCTGACCCGAGCCGCCGAGGTCGCTCTTGAAGAGCACGACGCGCTTGCCAGGAAGAATCTGCGAGTCGGCCTTCATCGTGCACGCGTACACGCGGTGGGCGTCACCTGTCGCGGTGAAGCTGACGCCGCTGAACGTGCCGGCTGCGCTGAAATAAACGCTGATGTCGGTGCTGCAGTTCTGCGTGAACAGACCACCGATGACGTTGCGCAGCGCGGTGGCGCCAGACATGTAGACCTTGACGGTGGCTGGGTCGGCAATCTGAGCCGGCGTCAAGGCGTGGGCTTGACTGCCGATGGCGATGAGTGTGCACAGGGCGATGCGATTCAGTTTCATGTGGGGCTCCGAGATTTGAAGATGACGAGTCAGGCGAGAAGAAGCGTTCAGGTATGGACCCTGCCGCCAGAACGTTTGGTCAAAGCGCTGCCCACGCCGGGGTTCAAACACCGGTGAGGCGTCGCGAAGTTGGAACACAGCTGCGGCCAGCCGCGCTGCGTTCGACTAGAAGCGGGAAGTCACCCGCTTGTTCAGTCCACTCGACGGCGGCGGGTATGGGCCAACAAGGCGGCAACGCCCAGGGCCAGCAAGGCATAGGTGCTGGGCTCGGGGATAGGCGCGGTGTAGGCCAGCGTCTGGCCGTTGAACAACCATGTGGCGTAGGGGACAGCGCCACCGCCGAACGGAGTGACGATGGCCAGGTTGGTGGGCAAGTTCCCTGTGCTCGATCGCGTCATGCTGGCAAAGAGGGACGACTGACCCACGGCATTGGTGGAACGAAAGGACGCATTACCCCCGAAGTTTGGCGTCAGGCTCGTCGACTCTCCGAAATAGGCGCGCGGGTTTTCGTCGGTGATGAAGTTGACGCTGGAGCCATGGACGCTGATGTCCGGGGCCACGCCCAAAGCACCGTGCGTGCCCGTGGTGTCGACGGCGTCGAAGAATGCATCCTGGTTGCCGCTCCTCGACATCAGGCTGAAGCGTTGGTTGTTGGTCAGGCGCATCTGCGTCGCGGTCGCATCGAAGCCGCCCGCAGCGGTCTGGGCTGTCGTGAGCACATTCCGTCCACCCACTGTCGAAGGTCCGACGCCGTCAAAAGCAAGCACGGCCCAGCTCGAGGCAGCCACGCCCGAGGAACCACCGACAGCGGTGACGAAGGAACCCCAATTGGAATCGGCAGCCACGTTGAACAGCAGGTTGTAGTCAAAGTTGTTGCCAAACGCCTGAAAGGTTTGCAGCCGGATGCCCAAGTCCAGTGTGAAGGACACCAGCGCTGTCTCGTTCTGGACGACAAAGATCAATTCGCCGTTGCCAGTGTCTGGCTTGGCGATGCTGGCGTGTGCGCTTTGGCTGGCAACAATGGCAAGCACGGTGGCGGTCAAGATTCTCTTCATGGCTTCTCCTGGTACGGGTTGATTCGGTCACCCTGGAGGGGACCCCGATGAACAGACAAGATCAATTTGGCGAGGACCCTGCGCAGACCTGCTGCGCGATCTCTTTCCACAAGCTGGATGCTGGCCGTCCTCAGTGAAGAAATGAAGTACACACAACGCCTTTCCATGGTCCGTACAGACTACGCAGTGGCCGTAACGGACTATCTTTCGGACAGCACGCCCCCTTGATTGAGGGGGGGCTGGGGAAATGGGTTTCAGCGCGGTCCGCCGCTTCGATCGAGCGCAACGTTGTCCAACAACTGGGCTTGCATGGCCAGGGCCACGGCCTGCGCACGGTTGCTGGCGCCCAGCTTGCGCAGGATTTTCTGCAGATGGTTCTTCACGGTCAGCGGGCTGATGCCCAGGCCTTCGCCGATCTGCAGGTTGCTCTTGCCTTCGCGCACCCAGGCCAGGATCTGCCTTTCCCGGCCCGTGATGCTGGCGATGTGGGTCATGTCAGGTTGGCGCGGCATCAGCGGCCGCAGCCGCGAACGCTCGGGCTCGACCGAGCTCTCGATCGCCTGCACGTGCAGCCAGACGTGGTGCAGGTAGGGCAAGACCCACTCCATCCACTGCAAGGCCTGAGCCGCGCCAGGTCCGCCTGCGGGCATCAGCAGCACGAAGAAGCTTTCGATCTCGGCGGGGCGCAGGGGCCGCGCGACACCGTGCACAAGCAGTTGGGTGTCTGCGACTTCATGCTGCAGCCGCGCGGCGGCGTCGGCACTGGCGCCCGTGAAGTGCTGCTGGCGCAGCAGCAGCGGCCGCCCGTCGCCTTCGACCCAAGCCGCACTCAGCGCCTGCAGCAGCGGGCTCTCGGCGTCAGAAAGGCTGTGCAGTACGGGCGCGCTGATGATGACCGTCTGGAAGGCCTCGAAGGCCAGGCGGCGGCCGGCGCGCTGATAGCTACCGCAAACCAGGCACAGATGGGGCAGCAGCAGGCGCAGATGGTTCTGCGTCCAACTGAAGAACTGGTAGCGGCGGTGCACGACGCGCGCCGTCTCCACCAGACGGGCCAGCATTTCGGCCTGCTGTGCGGTCATGCCCGCATCGAACGGTGTGGGCGCTGCCAACAGCCCGGCCTGAACGGACGGGTAGGAATCGATCATGGTCCTCTCCTGGGTGCGGCAGCGCGCGGTGGCGGCCTGACCTCGATTTCGAAGTGCCAGTCGCCGACGGCATAAGGTGTCTCCGGTCCGGCCATGCTGCCGTCGGCGCCCGGGGTGCGAACCAGCGTCAAGGCAAGCCCGTGCTGCCGCAACGCCGGCATCCGCGAGCGGCTTCGCAGGCCGCGAATGCCGCCGTCGGGCGTCCGCAGCAGCACCCAGTCGGCAGCACCCGTGAACGGGTCGGTGTAGTGCTGGCGCAGCCAGTGGCGGCGAAGGCCGCCGGCGCCGACGCGCGGGTCGTCCAGCAAGTCCTCCAGCCGCACGGGCAGGCCGGGCTGGCCGGGCAGGGTGGCAGCCTGCCAGGCCTGCAATGCGTTGCGGATCTGCAGGCCGCGAAACAGCAATTCGGCTTCACGCTCGCGCTGCGCCTGGGCTTGCCACTGCGGGCCCAGCGCAGCCAGCGCGGCACCTGTGATGGCGACGCTGAACAGCAGCATCAGATAGGTCATGGCCTGCGTGCCTCACCAGTCCGCATACAGCGCGCCGTCGCGGCTGCGGCCGGGCGCACCGCTGCGCACATCCCAGGCACCGCCCTGCAAAGCGCCGTCCGGGGGCGGCGCCACCAGCACCCAGCTGTCGTTTCGCCCCGTCAAGGGGTCTTCGGGCAGGTTGCGCAGGTAACGTGCCTGCACCAGGGCGCTCAGGTTCTCGGGGTAACGGCCGCGGTCGGCGGCATAGCGGTCGATGGCTTCGCGCATCACGACCAGCGAACTGCGCAGGCTGGTTTCGCGCGCCTGGTCGACGCTGCCCAGGAACCGCGGCGCCGCGATGCTGGCCAGCAGCGCCACGATGGCCAGCACGACGATGAGCTCGATGAGGGTGAAGCCCTGGCGCAGGCGATGGGCGGATGGCATGCCACTCACCATTGCCGGTAGCTGCTGCCGTCCAGCGCCAGCCCTTCGCTGGGCACGCGCACGTCGAAGACGTCATCGCCCGGCGCCGGGGCTTCGGGCGGGCTGGTGCTGGCACGCGTCAGCCAGGTCTGTGCGGCGGGCAGCGCGGGGTCGGCGAAGGGGTCGCGTGGCAGCCGGCGCAGCAGGTACAGACGTGCGCCGTCGCTGCGCGGCCGGCCGCTGTCGTCCATGAGGGGCACGCCGTCCACCAGGTCCTGCAACCGAGCCGGCCACGGGCTGCCTTGCGGGTTGGCAGAGATGCGCCCGGCAAGCACGGCGTCGCGGTGCGCGTCCAGCGCCTGGCGCAGGCTGCGCAGGCCTTCACGCAGGGCCTGCTCCTGGGTGCGCCGGAGCATCAGTTCATGCACCGGGTGTGCCGCCATCAACAGCACACCCAGGATCGCAAGCACGGCCAGCATCTCGATGAGGGTGAAGCCGCGTCGCTTGTTCATGGCGTGCCCGGACGTGCTGCCGCAGCGATGCTGACTTGGGTTTCGCCGATGACGGCGATGGGCGCGGAGACGCCGATCTCCAGCGTCTGCCCCGCCGCTGGCGGCAGCACGCGCAGCACCACCACGGCACTGGCACCGGGCGGCAGACTGAAGCCTTGGCGGCCGTTGTCCGCGTCAGCTGCCGTACCGGGTGTGGCCGCAGCTTCGGCGCCAGCCGCAGAGGCGCTGCGCAGCAGCCTGCCGTCCCAGCGCAGTTCGCCGTCGACTGCCTGGCCAGAGCGGTTGGCCAGCGTGACGGAGACGGTGTCGCCGACGCTGGCATTGCGCGTCACGTTGACCTGCAGACCTTCAACGGCTGCCGGCGCCGCCGGCGCTGCGGTGGCCAGCTGCGCTGCAGTGGCAGCCACCGCCGGGGCGCCGCTCGCGGCACCGACACCGGCACGCCCGCTGGACCGCAGGCGCAGCGGCAACTGCCCGGGCTGGGCTTCGGTGCCGGCTTCGATGTTGCGTGTCTGCGCCGCGCCGGGGCTGATCTGACGCACGATGCGTGGGGTGATCAGCATCACGATCTCGGTCTTGTTGCGCGTGTCGCTGCGCACCCCGAACAGGCGTCCGAGCAGCGGCAACTCGGCCAGCCGCGGCAAGCCTTCGGCGCGCTGACGGTCTTCATCGCTGATCAGCCCGGCCAGCACCTGAGTCTCGCCATCACGCAGGCGCAGCGAGGTCGTGGTCATGCGCGTGCCCACCTGATAGGCCAGGGAGCCGGACGGCCCGCGCACCTCGCGCAGCAGGTTGCTGACTTCGAGCGCGACCTTGATGACGACGTCGTTGTCGAGCTGCACGCTGGGCTCCACATCCAGCTTCAAGCCCACGTCGAGGTAGGTCAGCGAGGCCGAGACGCCGACGTTGACCGCCGCGGTGGTGGTGAACACCGGCAGCTTCTCGCCAATCTGCACCTTGGCCTTTTCACGGTTGCGCGCGCGGATGGTGGGGTTGGCCAGCAGGTTGGTGCTGCCGGCACTTCCGCGCAGGGCCAGCGCCAGGGCCGGGTTCAGCACGCTGCCGCGCAGCCCCCGGGTCGAGAGATCGACGAGACCGCTGATGCCAGGCAACCCGTATTCGATGCTCGTGGGCCAACTGATGCCCAGCGCGTCGAGGCGGTCGCTGGCCACCTCCAACACTTCCACGGCCAGCATCACTTCGGGCTCGGGCAGGTCGATGGTGGCCACCAGCGCTTCGACCAGTGCCACCGCCTGCGGGGTGTCGCGCACGACGAGCGCGTTCAGGCGTTCGTCGGCATGCAGATCGCGGGTGCGCGTCATCGTGCGCACCATCGGCAGCACCTGCCTGACGTCGGCGTTGACCAGGAAAACGCTGCGGGTGACCAGTTCCTGATGCTCGCGCTGCTTGGCCACCGTGTTGGGGTAGACCAGCACGGTGTTGTCGTTGAGCACCTTGCTGGCCAACTGCTGCGTGGCCAGCACCACGCGCAGGGCTTCGTCCAGGCTGACCGCGCGCAAGAAGATGGTGATCCGCGTGTCGGCCCGCACCTCGCGGTCGAAGACGAAGTTGATGCCGGCGCCGCGTGCCAGCGCCTCGAAGACCTGGCGCAACGGGGCGTCGCGAAACTCCAGCGATACCGGGCGCTGGAAGGTCGCGCCCAGGCTTGCCGGCGCCCCGCCCTGCGGCTCGCGTGTGGGCGTGGGCAGCGCTGTGGGGGTGGCCGCGGCGCTGGCCGCTGCTGGCGCTGGGCGCAACTGCGCAGCCAGGCGCAGCACGCGCGCCTGCTCGGGGTCCAGCACCATCAGACGCTCAAGCAGGCGCCGCGCTTCTTCAGGGCGGCCTGCCGCCATGGCCAGGTCGGCCTGTGTCATGGCCTGGGTGACGACACGTTCGCGCTGGCGGCTGTGCGCGGTGCGCAAGCTCGGGTCTTCGGGGTTGCGGCGCAGCGCAGCGTCGATCTCGGCCAGTGCTTCTTCGTAGCGGCCGCCGCGTGACAGCCGCTCGGACTCTTCGATGGCCTGATGCGCGCAGCCGCTGAGTGCCATGGCCATGGCCAGCGCCAGCCCGGGCACGATGAGGCGGACGTGGGCCTTTAGCCAGAGCGTCGCAGCGGTGGTGTTTTTCTGGGTCTTCATCGTGTGGATACGGTCACGGTCGTGCCTGTGGCCAACCAGGTGAATTGAAGCTGGCCCTGCGCAAAGCTATCCAGTCGCCATTGCCCGTCCAGCGCCTGACCGGGCTGCAAGGCCCAGGTCTGCTGAGCCGAGGCGATGAAGATGCGACTGTCCTCGCCGTCGTCCAGATGGCCGATGTAGCGATAGGGAAAGCTCGGCGTGGCTGGCGCCGAAGCCGCAACAGCCGAGGCGGGCAGGGCGGGTGCAGCGGGCCCTGCGCTGTCCACGGACCCCACGACGTCGCGCGTGGGGCGGGTCGGCTGGGTGGCGGCTTGGGGGTGCGATGCCCAGGCCGCCAGCGCCGTCGCCGGCGGCGGGGGCCAGGCCGCGCTGCGCAAGGCGGGCGGCAGGGGCAAGAGCGGTGGCACCACCTGCTGCGCCGCCGCCGCAGCAGCAGCCCCTTCAAGCAAGCCCTGCGTCCGTGAACCCAGCAGGTCGGTGGCTTGGGCCTGCGCTTCGGCGGCCGGCTCGGGCAGGGCCACCAGCACGAGCAGGCTCGAGCCCAGGCTGCCCAGCAGGCCCCATCGCAACAGCGGGCTCATCGCAAGCCTCCGGTGGGCGCAGCGGGGCGGCTGGCAGGGCCGCTGGGTTGGTGCAGCAGCCGCCATTGCAGTTCGATGGTCAAGGCCGCGCCCTCGGAGGCCGGGCGCTGGATGCGCAGGCTCTCCAGGGCCAGGGCTGCGTCGGCGGCGAACGCACGGGCGAGGAAGCTGCGCAGCGATTCATAGCTGCCTCGAGCCTGCATCTCCAGCACATAGGTGGCGGTGCCGGCGTCCAGCCGCTCGCGGCTGCGGCGCAGGTCCAGACCCTCGCGCTCAGCCAGCTTCACCAGGTCCGCCAAACGCGCCGGCGCCTGCTCGGCCGTGGGCCATACAGCCGATGCCGCCGCGGCACCCGGCGGCTGGGCATTGCGCACCTGGCTCGGCCCCAGGCGCGCTGATGATGACTGCGCGAGTTCAGCGTGCCAGGCAGGCAACCAGCCCCACTGCAGCACGCCTGCAAGCACAAGCAAGGCGGCAGCCAGTGCAGCAGGCCAACCCAGCGCAGGCGGCCAGCGCCGGCGCCAGGCGCTGCGCAGCGTGGTGCCTGAATGCCACCAGGCGGCTGCCGTCATCGCGCCGCCCCAGTGGGCGTAGAGCGCGCCTGCAACTCGAAGCGCTGGCCCTCGGCAATGGCTTCGCTGCGGGCGACAGAAACCTCGCGCCCAGGTGCGGCGGCGCGCAGCCTGGCCGCCAGTTCGCGCACGCTGGCTTCGTCGGCGGCCAAGCCTTGCAGCAGCAGGCGCCCGCGATGGTCGGCGTCCAGGCTGTTCCAGCGCAAGCCCGGGCCGGCTGCTGTTTCCACTGCCAGCAAGACACCCCGCCAGGGGTAGGCCAACAGGGCTGCCTGCGGATGGGCCACGACGGGCCGCGCCGCCGGAGCCAGGGCCGCCGCAGCGGCCATGCGTGTCTGTTGCACTGCCTGCTGCAGCGACCAGGCCTCGAAGCCAGCGAACAAGGCCAGGACGACGGCGCCCAGCAGGGCCAGCCAGACCCACGGGCCGGGCTGGCGGCGGGGGCGCAGGAAGTCAGGCCCGGGCAGCGTCGACGCGCGGATTGACGAGCCTGCCGGCGGGCACCAGGGCAGCGCTGCCGTCAGATCGCCCAGCGTCTGCAGCAGAGGCGCCGCCACTGCGGCATCTGCCCCCACGGGCTGCAGTCCGGCCCCGAGAGCCACCAGCGGCCCGGCGCTGGCCAGCCCCTGGTCGCTGACGAACTGCTGCAGGGCCGACACGCTGGGGCTCCCGAGCTGGCGTCGTGTGACGTGCAACAGCGTGCCGCGCTGCAGTTGCAGCACGCTGACCGATTCACCTTCTGCGAACAAGATGGTCGCCTGCTCAGCGCGCCTGAGGGCTGGCTGCATGCGCAGCGCGCTGACGCAGGCGGCCGCCCACAACGGACGGATGGCGTGCAGCCGCAGGCCAGCGGCGCCGGCCGCCGCGTGCCAGGCTGCGGCATTGACCGCTGCTGCACCTGCTTGGCGCCAGGCCGTGACGCCGACCACCGCGCCGCCCCAGGCCGCCAGCGGCCAGCGTGCATCAGCCGTGCCCGCGTGATAACGCTGCAGCAGCCGACGCGCCCACTCGATGCGGTCCCCGTCGTGCGCGAAGTCGAGCTCGGGTGGGCAGGCGCATTCGAGCAGCAGTTCGCCGGCCAGGTGCAGTTGCAGGCGCGCACCGGCGGCCAGCGGCATCGCGGTGGCGGCCCATGCCGCCAGATCGTCGTGGCGGCGCGTGCCGTCCCACAGGCCGCGGCTGTCCAGCACCAGATGGACGGTGCGGCGCGCTGCGGCCGTGCCCGCTTCGGCCAGGCCTCCGCCCGATGTCTCAGTGGCCAGCGATGACACGTTCCACCTCGTCCAGCGTCGTCTGCCCTGCTCGCACGGCCTGCAGCGCCACGGCGTGCAGTGGCTGCATCCCCGCGTCTTGCGCTGCCTGGCGAATGCGCGACAGCGGCGCCCGCGCCACGATGAGTTCGCGCAGCCCGTCATCCAGCCGCAGCAATTCGGCCACGGCCAGGCGCCCGCGGTAGCCAGTCCCCCGGCACGCCGGGCAGCCCATGCCGCGACGCAGCGCCTCGCCCCTGCCCAAGGCCTGGCGCTGCGCTGCGGTGGGTTCGTGCGTCACCGCGCAGGCTTCACAGACGCGGCGCAGCAGGCGCTGCGCCAGCACCGCATTCAGCGCCGCGCTCAGGTTGTAAAGGTCCAGCCCCATGTGGCTGAATCGGCCCAGCACATCCAGCGCATGGTTGGCATGCACGCTGCTGAAGACCAGGTGCCCGGTGAGTGCGGCCTGCACCGCGATCTGCGCGGTTTCGGCGTCGCGAATCTCGCCCACCAGGATGCGGTCGGGGTCGTGGCGCAGGATCGAACGCAGGCCGCGCGCGAAGCTCAGCCCCTGGCGTTCATTCACAGGCACCTGGGCTGCGCCCGGCAGGGCGTATTCCACCGGGTCTTCGATGGTGACCAGCTTGGCGCTGCCGTCCTCTGTGGCACCAATGGCGGCATACAACGTCGTCGTCTTGCCACTGCCGGTGGGCCCGGTCACCAGCAGCAGGCCATGCGGCGCGCGCGCCAGCGCCAGCACTTCGGCTGCCAGTTCAGGCGTGTAGCCCAGCTGGCCCAGGGTGATACCGCCGTTGCCGCCGTTGCCGGCTTGCAAGCCGCTGCGGTCGAGCACTCTCACCACGGCATCTTCACCATGCAGGGTCGGCATGATCGAGAGCCGGAAGTCGACTTCGCGGCCGCGCGCGCGCAGCCGGAAGCGGCCGTCCTGCGGCAGGCGGCGTTCACCGATGTCCAGCTCGGCCATCACCTTCAGGCGCGAGACCATGGCTTCGGCCAGGGCAGGCTCGTCGGTGTTGCGCAGGGCCAGCATCACGCCGTCGATACGCAGCCGGATCACGGCGCCCAGCGGCGTGCGCTCGATGTGGATGTCGCTGGCGCCGTCCTGCAGCGCGTCGAACAGCACCGCGTCCAGCCAGCGCACGGCCGGGCTGGCCGCCTGGCCCGCACCACCCAGGGTGAGTTCAGGCAGGGCCGCTCCGCCGCCGTTTTCGCCCTGCCCGAGCGCGCTGGGTGCGTCAGCGCCAGACAGGCCGTCCAGCGCGCGCGCGCCACCCTCGGCGCGGGCCAGCCAGGGGGCGAATTCAGCGCTGGGCAGTTGCTGCCAGCGCAGTGGCTGGCGCAAGCGGGATTCCAGAGCCTGCACCAGCAGCAGGTCGGGGGCCCGGTCGGCCAGCATCAGGGCCTGGCCAGCTTCATCTGTGGTCAGTACGCTGCGGTGACGCGCGGCTTCCGCGGCCGGCCAGCGCGCCAGATCCAGCGTCCAGCTGGCGGGCGGTGCAGCCGCCGTCACTGCACCTGCTCCATCAGGCTGAAGATCGGCAGGTACATCAGCACCACCACGGTACCGATGAGCAGGCCCATCAGCAGCATCAGCGCCGGGTTGAGACTGCGCGACACCAACTCGGCCAATTGCGTGGCTTCCTCGTCGTGAAAGGCGGCAGCGCGCTGCAGCATGGCGGCAACGCTGCCGCTGCTTTCTCCCACGCGCAGCATGCGCAGGGCCACGGGCGTGGCCAGGGCGTGCTGCTGCAGTGCCTGCGACAGGCGCAGCCCGGCCTGCACGTCCGCGCCTGCAGCCTGCAAGGGCGCGCGCAGCGCCAGCGGCAGCACGGCCAGGCTCAGCCTCAGCGCCGTGGCCAGAGGCACCCCCGATTCGAGCAGCAGACCCAGACTGCGGTAGAGCCGCGCCAGCGCCAGTGCGCGCAGGCGCGGCCCCAGGCCGGGCAGGCGCCACAGCCAGTCGGCAACAAGCGGGCTGCGCCGCGCCTGGCGCCAGCCCCACACCAGCAGCAGCGCGGCCATCGCCACCACGGCCAGGCTCAGCTGCGGATGCGCGCCGGCCGCCTGGCCGAACCGCATCAGCGCCAGCGAGGCTGCCGGCAGGTCGCGGCCGAGGCCGTCGAACACACCGGCAAAGCGCGGCAGCACGAACAGCAGCAGGAACAGCAGCACGGCGCCACTGGCGGCCAGCAGCATCAGCGGGTAGATGCCCGCCGCTACCAACTTGCTGCGAAGCTGCTCGGTCCAGGCCAGAAAAGCCGCGTGGTGCGCCAGCGCGCGCGGCAGCTGCCCGCTGCGTTCGCTGGCCGCGACCAGCGCGATGAACAGGGGATCGAAACATTGCGGCTGCAAGGCCAGTGCCGCTGACAGCGCTTGCCCCTGCTGCAGCGCCTGGCACACGCTTTCCAGCGTCTGGTCCTGCGCCGATTTCTCGCGCAGCGTTTGCAGCGCTTCGAGCAATGGCACCCCGGCATCGAGCAGCAGCCCCAGTTCGTGGCTGAAGAGGCGCAGCCGCCAGCCCGGCGGGCGGCGTGGCGGGGCTGCGGCGCGCACGTCCAGCACCTGGGCAGCGCTCAGCCCGATCGCGGCCGCTGCCGCCTGGGCGTCGTCGGCCATCACGCGCAAGGCTTGTGGGCCCCGCACCGGGTCGTGCACGCGAACGGTGAACCAGGCCATTGTCGTCACCAGCTGCCAAAGTCGGCGTTGTCGCCCTCGCCGCCGGGCGCGCCGTCGCGCCCCAGGGTGTACAGGTCGTATTCGCCGTGTTCGCCGGGCGATCGGTAGGCATAGGGCCGTCCCCAGGGGTCGGGCGGCAGCGCCTTGGCCAGGTAGGGCCCTTGCCAGCGCGGCGCGTCGGCCGGGGTCTGCAGCAGTGCGGCCAGCCCTTGGCCTGTGCTGGGGTATTGGCCGACATCCAGGCGGTACTGGTCCAGCGCCTTGCCCAGGGCATCGATTTGCGCGCGCGCAACCTTGCTCTCGGACTTGCCGATCTGCGCGAACAGCCGCGGCCCGACGAAACCCGCCAGCAGACCGATGATGACCATCACCACCAGAAGCTCCAGCAGCGTGAAGCCGCGGGATGCACGGGGGGTGGAGCGCTGAGCTTGGTCCATACGGCTCAGACTAGGCGGCCGCCGTGTCGATGCCGTGACTTTTCCGTGAGTCTGCTGCGACAGACATGAGCCGTTCGGACCATGCCCGTCTCAGACCGTCATCAGGGCCCAAAACTCGGCGTCTAGATTCGGGGCATGACGACCCAATACTCGATGTTCGACACACCGCCTGGCTGGCGCTGGTCGGTTCGCACGAAAGCATGCGCAGCGCTCTCGGCACTGGCCTGCATGCAAGCTGCGGGTGCTGCAGGACCTGCGCCGCAGCGCCCGCCAGCAGAGCTGTCGGCATCGGCCTGGCGCAGCGATGCAAACTTGCGCAGCGCCGTGCGCCATGTGCGTGAACAGGCCTTGAATGTGACGCCCAACGACAGCCTGTACCCCAACCAGTGGTGGCTGCAGACCCTGGTGACCCAGCGCGCTGGGGTGGCGAACTTCAGCGCCGCGTGGCTGCGCAGCACCGGCAACCCGGTCTCGGGCGCAACACCCGTGGTGGCCGTGCTCGACTCGGGCATCACCTCGCACCCGGATCTGAACGCCAGATTGCTGCCAGGCTGGGACTTCGTCAGCGATGCGCTCTACGCCAACGACGGCAACGGCCGCGACAACGACCCGCAAGACCCGGGCGACGCCATCAGCGACGCCGACCGCAGCGCCAACCCGGCGGCTTTCAGCGGCTGCCCGCTGGCGCCGCGTTCAAGCTGGCACGGTACCGTGATGGCGGGGCAGCTGGGGGCCGTCAGCAACAACGTCGAAGGCGTAGCCGGTGGCAACTGGTTCGCGCGTGTGCTGCCCGTGCGCGTTGCCGGCAAGTGCGGGGCGGCGGTCGGCGACATCATCGACGGCATGCGCTGGGCGGCCGGGCTGCCCGTCGACGGTGCACCGCTGAACCCGAACCCGGCGCGCGTGATCGTGATCGGCTACGGCGGCATCGATGCCTGTGACGTCAACAGCGCCGACAACACCATCGCAGCCACGGCGCGTCTGTACGTGGCCGCTCTGGCCGAGGTGCGGCAGGCCGGCGCCCTGGTCGTGGCCGCAGCTGGCAACCTGCGCGGCACGGTGGGACGGCCGGCCAGCTGTGCCGGGGCCTTCGGCGTCACCGCGCTGAACCGTGAAGGCTTCAAGGCGGCCTATGCCAATTTCGGCTCCAGCCTCTCGTTGGCCACGCCCGGCGGCGACGCGGGAAGCGGCGGCACCTGCGACGCAGAACTGGGCGACGGTGGCATCGTTTCCACCGGCAACCTGGGCCAGAGCAGCCCAGGCGCCGCCGGTTACGCCAATGCCTCTGGCACCAGCTTTGCGGCGCCGGCCGTTGCCGCAGCGGCCACGCTGATGCTGGCCGTCAGCCCGGGCTTGACGGTGGCGCAGATGGAAGACGGCTTGAAGCGCAGCGCCAGGCCTTTTGTTGAAGTGCCGCCGCTGGGCAACTGCAGCCTCGGCGGCAACCGCAGCCGCTGCGGCTGCACCACGGCCAGTTGCGGCGCCGGCATGCTGGACGTGGACGAGGCACTGCGCTTTGCCGCAGCACCGCAGACGTACGCGCCGCCGCAACGATCGGCCTTGCTCATCGATGACAGCCGGGTGCAGGCCTGTGCAGCACTGCTCGGCCTGCAGCCGCTGCCTGAACCTACCCCACCAACGCAGCCACCACCCCAGCCACCACAGCCGCCCACCCCCACACCTCCGCCCCCACCAGCTGGTGGAGGCGGGGGCGGCGCTACATCCTGGCCGTGGCTGCTGGCTCTGTCGTTCGCCGTGCTGCGGCTGTACAGGCGAGGTAAAGCGCAAGCTCGCGTCTGATGCGCTGACCCATGCGCTGACCCATGCGCTGGGGATGGCTGGGCTAGCCAGCCAGCCAGCCAGCCCCCCCGGCTCAGCCTCTCAACCGCGTCGGCGGCTGACCACGAGCAGCAACGACGCCACGCCCGCCAGCATCAGCAAGTAAGTGCCGGGTTCGGGCACGACGCTGACGATGAGGGTCGGCAGACCCTGCGTCCCGGCACTGTTGCGGCTGACGAACCGCTTGGCGTTCTGCAGTCCGGTGTCGTCGCCGATGAGCATCCAGCCATGGTTGCTGGCGGGTTGGGTCAGCCAGCCCTGCACGTCGGCCACCATCTGCGGCGTCGAGCCCCAGGTGAAGGTGCCCGGCCCCAGGCCGACCGACAGCGTCGAGCTCGGGTCGGCCACGAAGTCGCCGCCGCGCTGGTTCCAGGGCACGTTCGGCCAGACACGGTGCGACCACGTGGCGTCACCAGCCTGGGCCGGTGCTCCTGCACCGGCGTCCCCGCCGTTGGAGTTGCCTTCGCCCCATGCGCCCAGCACGCGATGCAGGCTGAGCACATGCTCGTCGCGGGCGCGCACCTCGAACAGCTGCAGCTGCACGCTCACGATCTGCGCGTCAGCCGGCAGCGAACTCAGGTCGAAACGCAGCAATGCGCGCCGCGTGATGCCGCCGGCCGTGACCGAGGTCCACAAATTGGGCCCCATGCCATCGCTGATGCCGTCCACCTCGGTGCCACCGCCCTGGGCGCCGAAGATCGAGGTGTCTGCCACGGGCGTGAGCTGGTACACGACGGGGCTCTGGGCCTGCACCGCTGCCGCGCTGCCCAGCAGCACGGCGGCCGCTGCCAGCGGCGCCGCGCGTCGGGCCAGCCAGCCCGCGCGGGCACTGCTGGCACGGCTGGCGCTGCCGTTCACGCCCGGCGACCCGGCTGCTGGGCTGAGCCGCGGCGGCGACGGGCCACGAAGCCCACTGCAGCCAAGCCGGCAAGCACCAGCGCATAGGTGCCGGGCTCGGGCACAGCGGTCGTGAAGCTCAGGTTGTCGACCACCACGCCGTTGCCCTTGAACGAGATCGAACGGATGTCGGCCTGCGGGCGCACGATGCCGAGGAAGAGGCCTTGGTTGAGGCTGTTTGCAGCGGTATCGACCATCACCGTGTGGGTCTCGATGATCTGGTTGTTCTGGCCGTACGCCGAGATCACCACCGAGAACAGCAATGGCGACAGCGCGAAGTGGTTCACCAGCGCGCCGACGCCGGCCGAGACCAGGCCGTCGTTGAAGGTGAAGCGCAGTTCGCCGATGAAGGCAGTGGCGGCGAACTTGTTGCCAGCGCCCCATAGCCCGTTGTCGCCCAGGTCGGCGATAAAGGCGCCGAGCTCCGAGCCCTGGTCGCCGGTGAAGGTGAGGCTGGGCGCAACCAGCACAGGGCCGGTGGTCAGCAAGCCGTCGAAGGCTTCGAAGTCGACGATTTCCGTCGGGCCGGCGATGGCGCCGGGGTCGTTGGTCAGCGCGGCGTGGACCGGCAGCATGGCGGCCAGCGTGATCGCTGCGGTAAAGGTATGGAGTTTCATGGTGGTTCCTTGGATGGGTAGGAAACTGAAGAGGGCTGCCGGGCTCAGGTG
>Ga0105045_10000957_pt1 | contig 22724 bp, 17 predicted proteins | sample MAT02_FD_78089 | JGI IMG/M metagenome (GOLD analysis project Ga0105045, IMG submission 78089) | Freshwater microbial communities from Lake Fryxell liftoff mats and glacier meltwater in Antarctica - MAT-02 (megahit assembly) | ecosystem: Environmental > Aquatic > Freshwater > Ice > Liftoff... | reverse complement strand
GAATTATTTTGTAGAGACAAGAGATTACTTCAGAATTCAAACGCATCCAAAGAAAACAGAGATTGTTGTCAAAACGATCACCGTTGCCATTTTAGCTGGCCTTATCAGCAACTTAAGCCCTTTCGGCCCTTTGGGGCGTCTCCTAGTTACAGGTGCTTGTACCGGTTGCGCCTTTGTTGTATTTACAAGATGCCCAGATATTTTGGATTTTAAAACTCTGCCTATAAATGAAAGAACCCCGCCGCCGATTAAAGGATTAGAAAAAAGTCGTTCTATAATTGAGGGTATAAAAGATATTTTTAAACCGCGTTCTTTCCCAAAGAGTGTGGATCAAGCTGCCACAAAAGCACAACTTATACTTAAAGGATTTACCGAAAGCATTTCTGATGCCTTGACGTCGAGAAGTTAATAAAAATACAAGCATGCAACGCCCTAGTAAAGGTTCTTGTGAAGAATTGGGAATGCTGTCACAGGGAACCTCAGCCTTGATAACGGCGGCAGGACGACACTACGGCGATTACCAATTTGGTCTTTTAGGCGCTTTAGTAGTCGGAACAGCTTGGGTTGCCTGTGTGCTTAATACCTGCAGTAGAGATCCCCGCGTTTGGAGCTGTAATCCACGACCCGTGGATGAGCTTACTTTTGAGAATAGAATAGAGGAAAAAAAGCGAATAGAGGTATAGATAAGCGCACCCCAGCCCCCTTTGCTGCAGTTATAGGGCGATGGTCTCGAGATCTCCAGATCATGCTCCGAATAGCAATTGAAGATATTTCTCATCACATGGCGTCGACACGAGCTTAGAATCAAGATTAACAACAATTTTCAACTCCCAGAAAAACTCTGTTGCAAAAAAAGAGTACAAAAAGCATAATCACACTTTCGCGCCTGTAGTTCAATGGTAGAACTGTAGCCTTCCAAGCTACTAGCGTCAGTTCGATTCTGACCAGGCGCTTTCCCTCTGACAAAACCCTGTCTGAGGGCTTATAACAAATATTTTTAACCAAGACCGAAATTTTGCTCGCTAACGTAGCATTATGCCGTCGTCAACATAAAGGGACAAGGCTTGGCTCATCAAAACCAACAAACTCTTACTATTAAAGAATTATTAGAAGCTGGTGCTCATTTTGGACACCAAACTCGCCGCTGGAACCCGAAAATGAAGCGTTTCATTTTTGAGGAACGTAACGGAATCTACATTATCGACCTTGCAAAGACGCTACAACAGATCCGTCTAGCTGTCGAAGAAATCCAAAAAGTTGTTGCTAAACACAAATCTGTTCTGTTTGTCGGGACTAAGAAACAAGCTAAAGTTGTTCTGAGAGAACTTTCAGAGCAGTGCGGTGAGTTTTATGTGTGTGAACGTTGGCTGGGCGGCATGCTTACTAACCTAAGCACAATGCGTGAATCTGTTAAAAAACTCGAACGCATTGAAAAACGCATTGCAACGGCAAGCGATGGCTTAACGAAGAAAGAATTATCTCTATTGTCAAAAGATCAGATCAAACTCGACAAAAACCTTTCTGGCGTGCGCTCACTGCGTAAGCTTCCCGGTTTAGTTGTGGTTGTGGATCCAAGCAAAGAGCACTTAGCTGTTGCAGAAGCAAACAAGCTAGGAATCCCAGTGATGGCGCTTGTTGATACAAACTGCGATCCAGATCCGATTCAACACATTATTGCTTGTAATGATGATGCTCTTAAGAGCATTAAACTTATCTTACAAACATTAGCTCAAGCGATCATCGACAAGAAGAATGAAATGAGAGTTTCATCTGACAAGGGTGATGAAGATGGGCATGAAGAAGAGCAAATCCATATGCGTATCAAAGAAGATAAAATGGACACTGCTGGAAAGGGAGACAAATAGCCATGACAACGCAAATTACTGCACCAATGATTAAAGAGTTGCGCGAGCGTACAGGCGTTGGGATGGGAAAGTGTAAAGAAGCTTTAGAGGAATCTAAAGGGGACATCGAACTTGCTATTTCTAATTTGCGCAAGGCTGGAATGGCTTCTGCCGTGAAAAAAGAAGGTCGTACTGCAAATGAAGGTTTGATTGGCGTTGCGGACAACAGCACAAATGTTGTGCTTGTGGAAATTAATGCTGAGACAGACTTTGTTGTGAAGAATGATCGTTTCCAGGAATTTACTAAAAATATTCTTGGTGAAATTGCAGCAACGAATCCTGCTTCTCTTGAAGCTTTCTTGACTCAGACGTATTCCAAAGATCCTTCGCTAACAATCGACCAATACCGCGCGACGATCGTGCAAGCGATCGGGGAAAATATCCAAATTAAACGTTTGGTTATTGTCCTTAAGTCAGCGGATAAGTCGGTTGGTGTGTACTCTCATCTTGGCGGAAAAATCGTTACACTTGCTGTGATTGGTGGATCTTCATCATCAGTGCCTCTCGCAAAAGATATTGCAATGCATGTGGCTGCTGCGGCTCCGGAATATCTCAATCCAGAGGCAGTGCCGGCAGGCGTGCTTGCACAAGAAAAAGACATTGCGGCTAGTTTGATGAAAGATAAACCTGCTAATATGGTCGAAAAAATTGTTGACGGTAAGATTAAAGCTTACTATGACCAAGCGTGCTTGTCTAATCAGAAGTACATCAAAGATGATAGCCTAACGGTTCAACAACTTGTTGCTCAACATGCTAAAGAAAGCGGAAAAGAGTTGGTGTTAAGCAACTTTATCCGTTGGAATGTTGGCCAATCAGTTTAAGTTTTTTCCTGCTTATAAAAAAATCCCGAATTCGCGAGAGTTCGGGCTTTTTTTTGCCATTAGAATCCGCCGCGGTAGCCGAAAAAGAGAGAAATGATAAAAAGAACAAGGAAAACAAGGAACAGGATTTTTGCAATTTCTGTTGCAGTACCTGCAATTCCACCAAAGCCTAGTGCGGCAGCGATAAGAGCGACCACTAAAAATATAAGAGCCCATGAAAGCATAAAAACCTCCGTTTTCTCCAGAAATAAGCAAAAGGCTTATTTAGTGCAAGGTATTCCAATAGACAATTGACGATTTATAATAGAGTTTTGGCAGAAAATCTTGGATGGCAGCTCAGCCTACAGGTTTAGGCCTCATCATTACCCAAATATGTAAATAATTATCTCATAAATAGTTTTAGCATCTTCTGGCACGTCTTCAGGCCGTGCATACCCTTTCCATGAAGTTGTCATTCCTGCAGCAGCTCCCGCTAAAAAAAATTCCCGCGGAAAAGCTAAACAAAGAAAAAATAACAGGGTATACGGATGAACAGGATGAATGATTTAAAGCCGTATTCCCAGATGAAACAACTCCATTTTATTTTGTATCCTGTCCATCCTTATACCCTGCTATTTTTTTAGATTGGTGCAAGACTACCCCTCTTTAACATCTTCTCATCTATCTTCAATAGCCTGTGGTTACATGTAGTGCCGTTTCACGGCTAGCAGCAGTTCCCGCTAAAATAAAGAACTGCCGATAGGTGTCATTAAAATTAAAATTTATCGTTTAATTTGATTTAAAATACCCTTTTGTGTTAAGATTTAATTTAACCATTAATTAATGGGGGTCATAATGAGTGATATTAACATAGAGTTTAAGACTTATATAGACAGGCCCCGGTCTTCTCCTTGGAAAAAATCCATGGAGCATAAAATCGCCAGTACGCGACAAACCATACGTAAAGTCGTGATTTCTCTTAAAGATAACCTTGAAGTCCCCAGAATTGTTCTTAGTGTCGCACTACTTTCTGTTAAATTACTTAAGTATTCTGCTTATGCTTCTTCGATCGCATTGCCAAAAAACATCTTAAAAGAAGTCAAAAATATCTCTGATTTCCTAAAGAGCAGTCAAACAATCGACGGTTTATTCAACTTTCAAATCTCGGTTCCTGCTCTGGTTCTCTCTGCTGCTGGTATCGCCCTCTTGTGTATCAACATTTTAACTACTAGTGCATCCCTTTCGTTGGTAAACCTTGCTGAGGTTCAGAAAAAGTTATCAACGATCCCATTAATTGGCAGCCTCCCATTTGGAGGGATTTTAAATTTATCTCTAGTTAGCATTCTAGGGTGCACTTCTATTATGCTTTTCCAGTCAAGGCAGAGACTTAACCAAGACGAGCTTAAGTGTGATACGAAGATTCAAGCTTGGAAAGCTGGTTTGAACAACGAAACAATCGTAGAGCGCATTCAGAAAATAAAAGCGCGCATTGAATCGTTAACACAAAAGTTGGATAAGAAACAAGCTTTGATAGACGAGGGAATGCGACTCAGGGACCATACTCCTGCCACATCTGAGGAAAAAAAGAATTGCAATCAAGGAATCAGGGATTTACAGACAGAGATTACAGACCCTTCACTGCTTTTATTAGTGGCGAACGCAGAGGGAAAGAAAGGGCAATGGGAACAAATACAAACAGCATTTACACAAGACCCTAAAAATGCAGCCTTCGAAAAATACACAACAAAAAAAACGGAAAAATGGGAAACAAAACTCCAGATAATACAAGGCAGAAAGAAGGCTAATTTATATTCTCTTGCCAAGACGGTAATTGGTTTCGCGGAACAATTTTTTGTGATAGGTGCGACGGTTTCCGGGGTTGGAGCAGCCGCAGTGCCGATGATTAATATTGGGTGTAAATTGATTACAATCCCTTGTGAGATTCAAGCTTATCGCACCAAAAAAGCGGCCAAGAAAATAAAATATGAACCTGTTGTCTTTCAAACTTTGGCCGGCTAATATCCATCATAAAGTTGGGAAACTGTCGGCTTATTTTACCACGGAGATCACAGAGAAAAAAAGAGAGTCACCAAGCATTCATGTTTCTAAAAGTAATTAAGCTATTTCTTGCTTTTAGAACAACGAATATTTGGTGACTCTCTCTTTTCCTCTTTTTTCTCTTTGATCTCTTTTGACCTCGGCGGTAAAAATACATCCGCGCTGCCAATCATCCACAATCATTTGATCTAAGCACTAATGTTGCGCTCAACCATCCCGATTTGACGGCGTAACATGTCATCCGCTTCCAGTTTTTTCTCAATATTTTTGCAGGCATGCAAAATCGTCGAGTGCGTTTTACCAAAAGAGGCGCCCAACATCTGCAACGATTCATTAATCATCTTGTAAGCCAAATACATCGCCACTTGTCTTGGTAGGGCGATATCTTTTGTGCGATTCGATCCTTTAAGATCAGCCACACGCACCTGAAAAATCGTCGCCACGCTCTTCAAAATCTGCTCGACAGAGATCTTCTGATTAGGCGCTTGCTGGAGCATTTCGCGCAGGGCTTTTTCCACCAGCTCTTCCGTAATATTCATATTCAAAAGACGGCAATGCGCGCTCAGGCGGTTGACAGCCCCTTCAAGTTGACGGACGTTATTGTAAATATGCTCGGCGATGAAAAAGGCGATATCACTCGGAATATCAAATCCTTTTTGCTGCGCTTTATATTGAAGGATCGCAACGCGTGTTTCTAATTCAGGGATGCCAATATGCGTAACAAGACCCCACTCCATTCGAGCGATCATACGCTCGGATAACTTTAACTGAGAGGGCGGTTTATCACTGGTAATGACAATTTGTTTGTTTTGATTGATCAATGTTTCAAACATGTTGCAGAACTCTTCCTCAAAGTTGAGGCGGTTTTGCAGGAATTGGATATCATCGACGAGTAAAACGTCTATTTCAGAGCGGTAAAAACGCTTCATTTGCTCGATCGATTTATTTCTAAGATTGTCCACGAGTTCATTAATAAAGGCTTCAGTGGTAATGCATTGGACACGCAGTTTCTTGTTGTTCTCCATAATGTGATGGCCAATACTATGGAGAATGTGGGTTTTGCCGAGACCGACGCCGCCGTGAATAAATAGGGGATTATACGACTGACCAGGACGAGCAGCAACACCGACGGCTGCGGATTTCACAAATTGATTCGTTGGGCCTTCGATAAATGTTTCAAAGCGGTAATTGGGATTGAGTTTAATGGTATTGATCGCATTTTCTTGAACAACAGGAGCAGTTGTTATAACAGGACTTGAGATGACTTTCTTTGTCGTTGTTGACACCACAAATTCAATCGCTGGGTTTCCCTTAACATCGACAGGTAAAAAGGAGCAAAGATCTTTGCTGTAGTTGGAAAGAAGGTATTCTTTCACGAAAATGTTGGGGATTTCAAGCGTAATGGATTCAGAAGAAAAATCCAAAACAGCAATAGGTGCAAGCCAATTATTAAAAGCCGTAGCAGAACTACGACTTTTAACGTACTCGAGAAAAAGATCCCATGCGTCACAGGCAATATAAGTCAGCATAGTTTCGGTCCTTTAAAGTTATAAACAACGTTTCCACAAGATAGTCTGAGGGTTTCACGTTGAGGTAATCTAGCACGCGACTCGTTAGCCCGCAAGGAAATTGTGAACAAAAAAAGGAAGATGCCATTAAAGCACTGAAACTCAGAAATTCGAGGTATAAAATATTTAATTTAAAATGAAGAGCGGAGAGGACGCTTATTTGCTCAAGTTGTTTATTATAAGCTGTTAATGTGTTTTTAGGAGGAGCTTTTTAAGCTTAACTGGTTGCCCTTTTGAGGGTTAAAGGGAGAAAAAAGGTGTGGTGCGGGAAAGCAGGTGTTTTTCAAAAGGCTTGAAAAATTTCTTACGGAAACGTAATCTCGGCTGTATTGACTCCGCGATTGAGCAACAGAATGGTTAAAAAATTAAACAAGGGGTTTACTTATGTCTTTTCAACCTGTAGGGGCATCTTCTTCTACTCATTATTTTCCAAAGCCAAGTTTTGATTTCGAGGGAATGTCGATAAAAGCAAAAGAGTTGAAAAACATGCAGCGGAACACGCGGATCGTTATGCACCAAATATGCCCGGAAAAAGTTATGAAGCCGTATATGCGGAATTTTATGCAGCAAGAGGTCTGCCTATTTTCGATTACACTATAGAAGTCATGAAGACAGATCAGTTTCAAAGCAATCCTAAGGGTTACTTGGATTCTATGGCGGAAAAATGGAGTAATACTGATTTATGCCGGATAACAGTTGATCCCAAAAAAGAAGCTCTTTCTTTCTTTAGAAAAAATTTATAAAAAAAGAGAAAACAAGATAGGCAAGATAAGTTTAAGCTAGGGAAATTGAATAAAGAAATGATTGGGCATATCGAGGCTGATTTTGAATACTTTACCTTCTTAACCGGGGGGCTCATAGTGGCACTTCAAAATTTTCAAAGGTCTTTAATCATGCTTAGCTTTTCAATCTTACCAGACCCTAGAAAAACCTGAATCATCCATCCTGTCCATCTTTATCCTGCTATTTTTTCTTCGTTTAATTTTTCCGGGGAGATAATTTCTAGGGGCGCTGTTGTTTATCCTTTATTTGCTCGTAGTAATGGAAATAACAGGATACACTGATGGACAGGATACAAAATAAAATTGAGTTGCTTTATCTGAAGATAAGGGTCTGTAAATCATCATGAAATGTTAAAGAATTTCTCCATACAATTTCCTTAAGGTTTAACCCCGTATCTTTCAAAAAAATCATGAAAGTGTTGGAAAGATAGGCGATAAAATCTACCTTGCCTGTCTTGTTCTTTTTTTCTTCTTTGTGTCTCTGTGTCTTTGTGTTGAATATCAGCCCCATGCTCTCCTACCCCATCCGTTTTTGCTTAATTATACATTCCTGATTTCATTTTAAAGCCAGTTTCAGCTAAACTCCGCATTATGAAAACATTTATCCCCTACGCTAAACAATCCATTACTGAAGGTGACCTCCGCGAAGTCAACGAAGCTCTGAAGCAGGATCTCATCACACGTGGTCCTCTTGTGGCTTCTTTTGAGCGTGCTGTTGCCGATTACTGCGAAGCCAAATACGCGGTCGCCTTTAATAGCGGAACAACAGCCCTGTTTGCTGCGTGCTACGCCGCAAAAATTAATCAAAATGACCGTTGCTTGACAACGCCTAACTCTTTTATCGCTACATCCGGCGCTCTGATGGCGCGCAATGCCACTCCCGTCTTTGTCGATATTGATCCCACAACCGGAAATATGGATTTAGAGCTCCTAGGATATAATCTGGAGCAGAAATCGCTAAAGGGAAGAAATGTGATTCTACCTGTTCACTTTTCCGGCATCCCTGTCGATATGGAAAAAATTGATAACTCCCTGCGTGATCCCAATGTCGTCATTATTGAAGATGCTGCCCATGCTTTTGGATCCACTTATCGCTGCGGTAAAAAAGTAGGCTCGTGTGAATGGAGTCAGATGACCATTTTTAGCTTTCATCCTACCAAGCAATTGACTGCGGGCGAAGGGGGAATTGTCACAACGAATGATGAAGAACTTTACCACCGCTTGCAGCTCTACCGCAATAATGGGATTGAACGCGAAGCTCCTTATTTAGAGGGCGAAAGTACTCCTTGGGGATATGAAGTTGTCGATGTCACAGGAAACTTTAATTTCACAGAATTTCAGGCAGCTCTCGGTTTGAGCCAATTAAAGCGCATCGATGAGATTGTGAAGAAGCGCAGATCCTTAATGAAAACGTATCGAAAATTGTTAAAGGGAATGTCGAAAGTTCGTTTATTTACGGACGAGTATGATGATCATGTCTCTTTCCATATTTGTGTGGCGCAAATCGATTTTGCTGCTTGCAAAAAGACACGGACCCAGGTGATGAACAATTTGAAAGAACGAGGAATTGGCACGCAAGTCCACTACATTCCTTTGTACCGCCATCCGTGTATCAAGAAAACGGCAGGCGATATTAGTGAGTATTTCCCTAAGATGGAAGCTTATTATGCGCAGGCGTTATCATTGCCCCTTTATTACGATTTATCAACGGAAGATGTCGCGTTTGTCGTACAGCAATTAAAAGAAGTATTGCGATAGAGTACTTTAGCAAACCATAAAGATTTGCTAAAGTGTAACATTTGGAAAGACTATCGATAGAAGTAATTCTCAATTTTTTCTTCATATCTATCCGCGATTTTTTCTTTCGATAACTTGAGTTTCCAACGTTCACTATTCGCTTCTGAAACGATTTGAGCAAGCTCATCTAAGTGGGCACCATGATTTTTCGCGATTTGATCCTTAATCTTTTCTTTCAACAGTTCCATCCAAGCTTCGTCGGCAACTTCGAGAAGATCGTCAGAAAACCCACCTTCGCTATGATGATGATGATGGTGATCTGATCCATAAGAGCAACTACTGCGAGCACCGCAATGTTCTTGAGAAGAGCAACAGTCATGATGATGTTCATGATGATGTGACATAAAAGCCTCCAAAAAATTGTTTGTAAGATAATAGATAAGGGAAAGCCCCTTATCGTCTTTATCGGAGATTATACGAAAAAAATCAATCAAATAAAATGTTTACAATTTTTACAATGTTTACAAACAGTTTTCCTGAGCCTTCATATCATTAAGGAAAGCAGCACATTTTTGAACCATAAGGACCGGAACCTGAAGCGTCCAGGGAATGAGAGGGACAATTGATCTTTTCTCCAAAGGCTATCGATGCCGGCACATGGAATTTTGCCAGCAGCCTTGTAAAGAAGCGCGATTGTTTGTGTTTAAAGCCTTTTTCAATGACTACAGGAATCATAGGGCTACCTGTCTCTGCTAGAATATCACAGAACGAATAGGAGTGTTTCAACTTTTCAACTTGCTCTAGAATATCGAGATCTTCAACAAAGATACAGACGGAAATCCCCTTCTGTAAGGTGTTTTTAATCACTGTGAGGCAAATTTGATTATTCTCGAGTGGTTCAATCGAGGGAACCCGAACAATGCGCAACAAACGGTAAAGGCGTTTAAACCACTTCGTGTGATCATGCTCTTGCTGAATAAAAAAGCGCATCCGTCTACGCTGCGTTCCTAGCATCAGCAGCGTATCATTCCAAGCCGTATGAGCACACACATAAATAGCGGGTGTTTCAGGAATGTTTTCACCGCCCGTTAATGTACAGCGAAAATGCAGCTTGGAGAGAATCATGCAGGTGAACCGCGTCAAATAATCAAAGAATTGGTAGGTCAGCACGATTGTAACAAATAAGGTGATCGATCCGATCACAGAAAAACTTGCTGCTGCGCTGAGATGAAATACTTCTGCTAGCAAGTATAAAAGACCTGAAGCGCAAAGGACCCCAAAAAAGCTTAAAAAATTTGTCGCTCCGACGATTTGCCCCCGGTAGCTATTTGGACTTGTCACTTGAATATAGGAATCGAGGGGGATTTGATATAATCCGCCAAAAAAGCCGATAAACATGACTAAAGGGAGAACAAAATAAAAATTTGTGGAAAACATATCAAGCATATAGGCGCACACACCAACACCCGCTGCGCCAATTGGAACAATGCCAAGCTCAACGATTTTGCCGGAGATTTTGCCTGAAATCGCAGCACCCGATCCAATACCAAGCGCTGTTAGAAGAAATAAATATCCCCCTTGAACGTCGGTAAGATGAAGAGATTGAACAGCATAAGGAATCATATTTAATTGAATAAACGAACCGAGAAAAAGGAAAAATGCGGAGCCAATCACGGAAATAAGGAGCGAGGGCTCTAAGCTAGCCACTTTTAAAGAATCGGTGACGTCTTTAAGCACATGGGCGTTGATTTTCTTAAGAGATCCTGCCGGCGGGGTGTATTCAATGCAGAAGCTCGTGATCAATCCAGCAAGAGCAATGACCGCGCAAAAAAACGAGGCGACGATAAAGTTGCGATCCGTGATATCGAGCAAAAAGGAAGCGAAAAAGGTTCCGAGGATAATCGCTAAAAAAGTAAAGGATGTCATTAATCCATTGGCTTTAGAGATTTTGTCAGAAGGAACAAGTTCGGGCAGGATTCCGTATTTTGAAGGACCAAAAAAAGCACTCTGGGCAGCCAAAAGGAAGAGAATCGCGTAGGATCCAATCTTGCTCTCGTAGGTAAACGCAAAGATGGCAGCAGTCATAATAACAAGTTCGAACAGCTTGGTGAGAATAATAATATTTCTTTTACTGTAACGATCAGCCAGCGTTCCGGAAGGCGCGGAGAATAGGAGAAAAGGTAGGACGAAAATGGCGCCTGTAGTTGCAAGAATGATGTGGCTATTTTCTATACCGTCCAATTGAATAAAAAAATAAACAATCAGGAGCTTGTAGAGATTATCGTTGAGGGCCCCTAAAAACTGTGTAATATTCAAATACGTAAAAGAGGACAGTTTCCGTATTGCCTTTGAAATCATAGTTTGTCTCCTTGAGATCTTAGTATGATTAATACGGCTTTTACGAACAACAAAAAAGCGCAGGGGTACGCATGAAAAGCGCAGGGGTATGCATGATAGGTTTAACCACTTATCCGTCGTGCCCTACCCGATCCGATTTTTTAACCTCCCTCTTGCGCTGGATGCAACCGATCTCCCGTTAATTTTTTGATTAACGTTTGACAGGGAATTCCTTGGAGATATGCTTTACATTTGAAGGCTTTGAGGAGGGAGGGCTCTATCTTCATGCTAATCAATTGACATTTTTCTGGGATATTAGAGGTGGACATCCGATAATTTTCAAGAAAATTGATGATTTGTTCCGGAGCCATTTCTTTCGAGCGTTTAAGATATTCTTTGGTAAAGTATTGAACTTTCTTTTTCATAGCACCCTCACGGGTATATACCGGTATACACCGATAACTAAATTCTCCGCCAAATATTCGATCGACTTCGATTACAACCGAAGTTTTTGGTGTATTTTATTGAGTTGTAGCCCAAGACTTTATTCGGTTGTAACCGAATAAAGAAAGGGGACTTGGAAAGAATTTGTCATTGAGCTACATTTCTTGCACCATCACAAGGTACAAGTTTAAGAGATCTAGCTATATATCAGGCTAAAGGCCTGATGTATAGCTAGATCTCGTGAACTTGCGTCATTACAGGACCGCTATATGCATGTGTTTTTTAGCAATCAAATCGAAAAGTTATACGAACGGTTAAAAACGGCTTTATTTCAAAAAAATAGTAGCGCGATTTTTTCGCGTCGCTTGATTATCGTTCCCAGCCCTGCCATCAAATCATGGCTGATGCTGCAATTAGCTCAAGATCCTGCCATCGGCATTGCTGCCGGACTAGAGATTTGCTATCTTGATCAGGCGATTGACAAACTCAGCGGTAGAATCCGCTTACCCTCTGAACTGGAAATCTCTTTTGCTATTGAATCCGAGATTAAAAATCATGCTGCCGACAAAACGGTGTTCAAACCGTTAACCCAATACTTAAAGGGGAACAGGGGTAAACGGCGACTCATTCGCGTTGCCGATAAACTGGCTTATTTGTTCCAACAATATGGCATCTATGGGGGCAACTTATTAAAACAATGGACCCAATCAAGCAAAAACGACTGGCAAGCTGCTTTATGGAAAACTGTTTATCAAAAGAAAGAGTGGTCTTATCTTGCGCGTGAATTGGCCTCCAAAATCTTGGATGAAGAAAGCATCGAAAATATTGAAGTGCATGTGTTTTCCGTCAGTTTTATTTCCAAAACACACCATCAATTCTTTGTAAAATCATCGCAACTCATTCCCTTTCATTATTATATGCTTTCTCCTTGTCAGGCTTTTTGGAGCGATATTTGCTCCGATCGAGAGAGCTATTACCTCCAAAATTTCTGGAAAAAAAAGGGTGTCTCAGATACACAAGAAGAGGAGCTCGAAGAGTATTTGCGTGAGCGCAATCCTTTATTGGCGAACTTCGGGCGCCTTGGTCGCGAAATGGTGAAAATGGTCGAAGAGAGCAATAGCGATATCCATTCCGACTTTGTTCTCCCGCAAGAGATTGATCAGCACAAGCAGTATAGTGATTTATTATTCGATGATGTGGACTTTGATGATCGCCCCCTATCCCTCTTGACAGCCATTCAAGCGGATATGGCTCTCTTGCGCAATCCCGACAGCAACCATAAAATTGATTTAGATAGCAAAGATCGCTCCATTCAAATTCACGCTGCCGCTTCTAAACTGAGAGAAGTGCAAGTGATTTACGATCTCCTTCTCGGGGTTATCCAGCGTCATCAAAATGATCCGCAACCGGTGAGCCCCTCTGATATTATTCTGATGGCTCCGAATATTATGGAATATGAGCCTTATATTAAAAGTGTGTTTGGATCGGAAGAAAGCGTCCTTGATTTCCATGTGATTGATCTCGACATGCCTTCTCAGAGTTTGCTTGTTCAAGGATTTTTGCATTTATTGAACTTACCCGCGACCAGGTGGGATGCCGTCTCGTTAATGCGGCTTTTTGATTACCCAGCCTTTCAAGAATCTTTGAAGATGAGGTGGGAAGATGTTTGTCAAATCCGCGAATGGATTTCGGCGGCCAATATCCGTTGGGGTCATGATAGTACCCACCGAAACGAATTGCTTTCGCGTGATCATGGCCTTAATGTGGCTTCAGAACCTGCTGATGAGCGATCAACCGGTACATGGACTCATGGGATTTCGCGTTTATTAGCGGGATTAATGATGCAAACGAGCGACTGTTTGGCGGAAAACAATGACCTCACCATTGCCCCCTTGGAGTCTATTGATTCGACCCAAGCTGAGCTTTTAGGTAAGTTTATTGCTTTAGTAAAATCCCTTCGTGAAGATTTACGCATTTTAAACGACGGCACTCAAATGACCTTAGGTGAATGGTCAACTTATCTCAAATGTCTTTTAGAAGCTTATTTTGGATTAGACGATCACCGCGCACAGCAGTCAGAAGATGGGCAAATGATTCTCGATCAGATTGAATCCTTTCGAAAAACAGGTAAACTCTTTGATGAAGAAAAATTTTCCTTTGATTCCATTAAGATCCGCTTAGAAGCCTCTTTAAATAAACAGCGCATGGGTTTTCGCGATACTCACTTGAATAGTGTGCGCTTTTGTTCCATGTTGCCAATGAGAGCGATTCCCTCTCGCATTATTGTGTCGATGGGAATGAATGAAGGAGATTTTCCTCGGGTTGCCTCGGACAGTTCGCTCGATCTCATGCGAACCTGTGCGGAAGCAGACTATGCTCCTTCACAGACAGATTACGACCGCTATTTGTTTTTGGAATCGCTCCTTTCTGCTAGAGAATATTTCTTAATGAGTTACATTTCCTATTCTACTAGCGATGGGAAAGAGCAGTCCCCATCTCTTCTTGTCCAAGAATTGAGTTCTTACATCGAAAAGGGGTATTGCATTGGTGGAAAAAGTTTTAAAGAGATGTGCCTGCATCAGCATCCTTTCCACGCTTTTGATAAGAGCTATTTTGAGAAAGACACGCTGCTTCCAAGTTATCTCACATCTCATTACCGGATGGCACAAGCGTATTACCGTACAAGTGAGAAAAGTAGTCAGCATCAGTTTTTCCCTGACTTTATTTCGTTAAGTGACGAAAAAATAACAGCACCTACACAGATGTGTCTCGATCTTAAACAGCTCTCTCAATTTGTGAAAAACCCCTTGAAAATGTATTTTAATAAGACATTGGGTATTTATATCCGTAATCAAGAGCAAGAGTTAAAAAGCGATGAAGAGTTTGTTTTGACGCGTCTTGAGCTCTCGAGTTTGAGAAAAGCGTCACTAATAGAATCGGTAGATCACTTGATTGCCTCAGCAGAACACAGTGGCATTCTTCCTGATGGTCCTTTTAAAGAAATCGAGAAATCGCGCATCAAAAAAGAGGCTGTTGAATTATCTGAGGGACTTGCGAAAATGGGAATCAAAGGTGAAGACGTTTTTTCTGTTGAACTGTTGGAAACATGTATAGAACCATGCCGCGATGCCGAAGGAAATTGGCAGGTGCCTCCGTTTACTGTGAAAAGTAAGGAAGGCGTAGAACTGACGCTTGTGGGAGTGCTTTTTCCGGTCACAAACAAAGGATTGATTGCTTATGGTACCGATGAAAAAGCGGAAGCCATTAAAATGTGGGCGCAATTTCTTATCATGATGGTGATTGCGAAGCAAAATCAATTGCCTATTGAAAGCCAGATACTTTTCGCTAAGAGTGGGAAAGTTAAAATCGCTTGGTTTGAAGATCCATTGCCTTTGTTTGTTGAGTTGATGGAACATTATTTCCATGCATTGGAGAATCCTTCGTTGGTGTTACCGGAACTGGCGCATCACTTTTTGGAAGAGAAACAAGATTTAACAGGACTGATTGACGCAAAAGTTCACGATGCGTTTCACCCTTATTACAATGATTATTTGAAATGGATATGCCGTACAGGGTCAATTCCTGATTGCGGTTCTTTTAGTGGGGAGTGGAAAAAGGTGACACAAACGCAGTATGGGGCAGTGTTTGATAACTGGTATGCCTAACAAGATGTTGGCAAAATAAAAGGAACAAGATAGGCAAGATAAGCAAGATACGTGATCAAGTGAAAAGTGTAAAAATCTAAAAATGTGACAAACGCACTGAATGCTTAGTGTTTCCACCTATTTTGCCTATCTTGCCCGTCTTGTTCCTTTTTTATTTTTCCTACGGTATTTAACCCGATAATTGAGATAAGAAGTTTTAACCTAAGTGTCTTGTTCTTTGTTGTTTTTCATTGCAAATTATTGAAAATTATTCTAGATTAATCCCTTCAAAACGATGCGGGTAGCGACCAATGAACCTTAACAATTTCAATGAAGATTTACCTCACTATAATCTGACTTCGTCAATTTTAGGATGGTGTTTTGATGTTATAAATCAGCTTGGTACGGGGCTCCTTGAAGCAGTATATAAAAATGCTCTTTGTGTTGCTTTGCAAGAAAAAGGATTGAGGGTTTATCTCGAAGAGTCCTTAAATGTTTATTTTAGAGGAAAAAAAGGTGGTGTCTACAAAGCTGATATTATTGTTGAAAAATTAGCTATGGTAGAACTTAAATGCTGCAAATCTTTGTTACTCGAGCATCAAGCGCAGATCATCAATTATCTCAAGACGGCTAATGTGCCTGCAGGTTTGCTCGTCAATTTTGGCCAGAAAAAACTTGAATATAAGAGAGTTTATCATCCCTCACATGATTCTGTCACTGAATCTATTTTTTCTTAATGGAGAAACGTCATGACGCTAAACGTTTCTAATTTTAATGTGCTCGATCGTCATCTTGACGTGGCCCGTGATCACCTACTCGAAGCTTCCGCCGGCACTGGCAAAACTTTCTCCATAGAAAACATTGTTGTACGTCTTCTGATCGAAAAAGAGGATCCTTGCACAATCGATCGCATCCTCGTTGTCACCTTTACCCGCGCTGCTACACGCGATTTGAAAATGCGCATCCGCGCCAACATCGAGAAAGCTGTCGCCTCCCTCAAAGAATGCAACCTCAATTCCCCCGATTACCTATGTGCTATCATCGAACAGGGAACCTTATTCACTACGGCTGCCATCAAAAGATTGGAGCGCGCCCTTTTCACGTTTGATCAAGCCCAAATCTTCACCATCCACTCGTTCTGCTCGCGTATGCTGCGAGAAAATATTCTTGAAGGGGACATAGGATTGGATGCCATCTCCGAAAATAAGCAAGTCGATAATGAACAACTCTTCGCGATCATTCGCGATTTTTTTCGCACAGAACTAACCACCAAATACAGCCAAGCGCAACTTAATATCGTCCTCAAAGAACACAAATACGACATCGCAAAACTCGAAAAAGCGCTCCTCAAATACAGCAGTGGCTGCGAAGTGATCGATACCCGTCCTTACAACGATCTGCTCGCTGAATTCAATGCTATCATGTCCACACTTGGACTCGAAAAAGAGAAAATTCTCGCCGACTACTTCCTGCAGTCCCCCCGCTACAAACAATTAAAAAATCATAAAGGCGCGGAAGAAAAACTCGAGTTTTTTGCTCATTTGTTTACTCAGCAATCTTGGAGTGGCAACGACCTTGATCGCTTGATTTCAGAAGGTTTGATTCTTGTCGAAGCCCTAGATCCTGGGCTACTCAAAGCAAAGAAGGAACCAGTTCCAAGAGCAAGTCTCCACTATCCAGATCTTTTAGAGAGACTTCTCTCCACACTAGGACGACTTCTCAAAGAAGCCTCCTCCTATCGCATCATCTTTGCCAGGATGGTGCATCATTGTCAGCTTATGGTGCAGCGCTATTTGGCCGAAGAAGAAAAGTTCAGACACGATGACTTTTTAAGATTAATGGCAGAAGGCTTAGATAATCCCGAATTTGTTGAAAAGATCCAAGGACGTTATCGAGCGGCCATTATTGATGAATTTCAGGACACCGATCCGTTGCAGTGGGAAATCTTTAAGCGTTTGTTTTTAGGCAAACGCTTGATTTATCTTGTGGGCGATCCTAAGCAATCCATTTACGCCTTCAGACAAGCAGATATCTACACCTACCTGCAAGCAGCACAGCAAATTGGAACCGATAACCACGCCTCGCTTGATGTGAACTTCCGCTCACAACCCTCCTTGGTGACTGCTTTAAACACGATCTTCGGTAAAAACAACAACTTTTTGACGTTGCCGCGTTTAAAGACTAGCCTAGAATACCCACATGTTAAATTTTCCAAAAAAACGCCGGAAAAAGAGTTTTCTGATGCTTTTGGAAGTGTGCATTTTTTCATTGCCCAAGAAGAAACAGCGAAAATTAAATTCCCTTTAGAAGATTTTGAAGAGCGCTTCTATTTTCCTTTTATGCTCGAAGAGATCGTGCGCCTACAGCGATTAGATGGCTTTCAGTTTTCGCAATGCGCTATTTTGATTCGTGATCAGTTTCAAGGGAACCGATTAGCGGAGTTTTTTAGGGCTTACAATGTACCTGTTGCCTTACAAAAAAGCTCAAGCTTAGCGGATTCTCCGGCATTGCTAGCCATTAGGGAAGTGTTGCAAGCTGTGATCAATCAGGGAGATGAGAGTGCGCTGCGTTTAGCTCTAGGTGGGGAGTTGATTGCATGGACGCATCACGAAGTGCGTGCTTTAAGTGATAGTTCCACCTTAGAAAAAACATTGGATATTTTTCGCACATTTCACCGACTGCTCGTTGCTGGAGGCTTTGCCTTATTTTTCCAAAAATTGATGAAAAGTTCATTTGGTTGTAAGCAGATAATCGCTGAAAAAATGCTGACAAGAAAAGATGGCGATGTTTTTCATCAAGAACTTTCACAAATAGCGGAATTGCTGGCCGAGCAGCAAAGTCAGACACAATGTGGACCAGAAGGACTTTTACTATTCATCGACGAATTTACTTTGTTTGATAGTAACAATGATGAGCGCATCAAAAAACGCAGAGACCCTCATCAAGAAGCTGTGCAGATTTTAACACTTCATTCCAGTAAAGGTCTGGAATTCGATATTGTGTTTGCTTTAGGATTAATGAATCAAACTCCTGTCACAAATCTTTTTATCCCCATGCAAAAGGGAAACAAGCAGCAATTGGTCCCGATCACAGAGGATAATCAAGAGTTGTTTGCTGAGCATTGCTTAGAAGGCGATGCGGAAAAAATGCGGCAGCTTTATGTCGCGTTAACACGTGCTAGATACCGTCTATACATTCCGGTAGCATTTGCTCTTGGCTCTAAACCTGCTCCTAAAGGCTGTGCTTCTCCAATGGAATTATTTATTGCGGGAATTTCTGAACCTCATGAACCCGCTTACGAGGTCATTAATAAGCAAAACAGTCAAGGTTTTCTAAGCTTTTTGGAAGATGCCGCAAAAAAGGCAAAGATCACCTATTCGCTCTTAAATGAAACAAAGAAAAAAACTCTATCAGCATTCGTGGATACCCATGAGATTGCTTTATGTGCTCCGGAAAAAGTCAACATTGTGAATCCGGCAAAATACATGCTCTCCTTCACGCAACTTTCTAAACACACTTCCACAACCGCTTCTCGACCAAACTTGAAACCTCCACATGATCATCAGTGTGTCATAAAAACCCCGCACACTCTTCCTTCAGGAGCTATGACGGGAATTATCATGCATGAAATTTTCGAGAAACTTCCCTGGAAGAAGATTAAAGATATTAGAGATCCTGCCTTATTAATACCGTATGTGACGCCTTATCTTGCCGGCACCGAATTTGTGGGCTGGGCACAGGTCACATGTGAAATGGTTTTCGCTGCCTTAAGCTGTCCTTTAGAGGGATTTTCTCTTTTAGATGTCGATCCTAAGAAGATGTATCGCGAAACAGAGTTCTTGTATCCTTTGAAATCTGCTGACGGCTTTCTTAAGGGAGTTATTGACTTCGTCTTTGAACATAACGGCAAGTACTATATTGTGGATTGGAAAACAAACTGGCTCGGAGACCAAGGCGTTTCTTACCAAAAAGAGGGGATGGAAGCAGCCATGCGAGAACATGATTACTATCTACAGGGAAAATTGTATACGGATGCCTTGGAAAAATTTTTGCATGTCATGGGAATATCTCGGTTTTCTGAATGCTTTGGAGGTGTTTTTTACCTCTTTGTTCGTGGAATTGATGGACGCACTCCAAATCAAGGAGTGCTTCATCTATGCTAGGACTCGCGCAAAAGTTATTTAAAGAGAAAAACGGCCAGGTTAAGCAGCCTGTCAAGCAGTGGCCGCTGCTAGATCAGTTCATGATTAAAGAAGCTCTGTCTCATGTGGATTATGCGTTAGCAGATCACTTATTGCGTCGCGTTGACTGCTTAGACGAAGCTGTCGCTGCCCTAATTTGTCACATGTCTTTGGCGATGAGAGAGGGACACCTATGTGTGAAAGTAGAGAATGGCCAAGTGTTACCTGATCCGGAAGTACTTTGGAATAAAGAATCCCTATTAACAGAAAAAGAGCTCAGTCAGCTAAACACCCTTATCCTTTTAGGCGCACAAAGAGTGCCCGATCAATTGATGAGCGCGATTGAAGTGGAGTCTCACGCCTTTGTAGGCAAACCTTTGTGTCGATTTCACAACCTGTTTTATTTCCAGCGTTATTGGCTTGCCGAATCCCATGCCATTCATCATTTTGCACGCATTGCCGAAACAACACCTTCCCTTAAATGGAATGTTGAACAGATGAACCGTTCGGTAGCGGATTTGACGCATACCAAAAAACTCCTTCCGGAGCAGGCTGAAGCCGTCATGTGCTCCCTTGATCGCTGTTTGACGATTGTGTGCGGCGGTCCAGGAACGGGGAAAACCTACACCGCAGGACAGATGATCCGGTTGTTTTGGGATGCTATGACTCCTGGGCAAAAGGGCACATGCTCGATTGCTTTGGCGGCACCGACAGGTAAGGCCGCTGCCAACCTGCAACAGAGTTTAGGAAATGCTTTTAAAGATTTATTCGGGTTTAAAGCGTTGACGGCAAAAACATTGCATGCTCTTTTAGGTCTTAATGGCAAAGGCAAGCGGAAAGAAGGAGTTTCAAAGCTATTAACAGCAGATATTATTCTAGTCGATGAATGTTCGATGATTGATGTGCAGCTCATGGGGAAATTACTCGAGTCTGTCAAGTTGGGAGCCCGTCTTATTTTACTAGGAGATCCTTATCAACTACCGCCTGTAGAAATGGGGTCCTTTTTTGCCGACATGATTAAAGACACGAAAGGTTCTCCTGCCTTTCTTAAAACCTGTTTGCGTGCAGAGCTTAAAGAGCTGGCTGACTTTGCAGAAGCCATCAATACCGGTAACCAAGAAAAAGCCTTTGAAATATTATCCCAGGGCTCAGGTGTGAGTCGTTTACCTTGGATGACAGTCGGTAGTGATACTACAGGTGTATTTGATAAAATGCTTAAGCATGTGACGCCTTTCTTTCCTGTTTTATTTAACCCCGCCTTTTCTATGAAACAGCAGCTTGAACAGTTTAATCGATTTAGAGTACTATCGCCTTTGAAAAAAGGACAGATGGGTGTCGATCGCTTGAACCAGGAATTTTTCCGGCATTTCGCAGCAGCTCATATCAAACACCACGATGTGGTCGTTCCTATTATGCTCACAAGCAGTGATGGGCGATTAGAGATGTTTAATGGAGAAGTCGGAGTGTTGGTTTTGCGCGCGGGTAACAGAGAAGGATCTTTTGTTTATCCCCGAGAGGGAGATTACGCCATTTTTTCAAGTAAAGACGGCTCATGCCGCACAATGCCGGCGTTGTTGCTGCCAAAATATGAGTATGCGTACTGCATGACAGTGCACAAGAGCCAAGGCAGCGAATTTGAACAGGTGTTGCTGTTGATGCCGGAGGGCTCTCAATGTTTTGGCAGAGAAGTGCTTTATACTGCGGTGACACGTGCGCGCAAAAAACTGGAAATCTGCAGTAGTGATGCGATTTTGAATAAGACAATTGCTTTCCGCAAAGAACGTTTATCAAGGATTTAGAATGATTGGAATTTTATTGGTTAATTTAGGAACTCCGAGTTCGTACGAACCTAGGGACGTACATCGTTATTTAGTGGAGTTCTTGACAGATCCACGCGTGATTGATACCCCGTGGCTTACAAGACAGCTTTTAGTGAGGGGCGTTATTGTCCCCAGACGGTATAAGCAATCTGCAAAGGCTTATCGCGAAATTTGGATGAAAGAAGGCTCTCCTTTGATGGTAAATAGCCTGCTAGTTAAGCAAAAGCTTCAGAAATTAATGGGAGATCAATTTGCTATTGAAATGGCGATGCGCTATCAAAATCCCTCGATTCAAGAAGGACTAAAAACTTTGATGGAAAAAGGCGTTGATCACCTGATCGTTTTACCCTTATTTCCGCAGTACGCCTCAGCAACGACAGGATCTATCCAGCAAAAAGTCATGGAGCTTCTTAGTCAATATCCTACCATCCCAAAATTGACGATGGTTAATCAATTTGCGACGCATCCGCTGTATATCGATGCTGTTTGCGAGACAGCATCAAAATATCCCTTGAAGGAGTATGATCACATTTTATTTAGCTTCCATGGATTACCTAAAAGGCAACTCACTAAAATAGACCGCCAGGGGCATTGCATGAAAAAGAAAGACTGCTGTGCAACCCCCTGTGGTGCTAATAAAGATTGTTATTCTGCACAGTGCTTTGGAACAATGCAAGCGGTCGCCAAACAACTTGGAATTGTACCGGAGCGTTATTCGATCTGCTTTCAGTCACGTTTAGGAAAAGAGCCGTGGCTTGAGCCATTTACCAGCGATCGATTGAAGGAATTAGTCACAAATGGAAATAAACGCGTCTTAGTTTTTTGTCTGTCGTTTGTGAGCGATTGTTTGGAAACCATTTACGAGATTGGTGAAGAGTACAATCTGGAGTTCAAGCATTTGGGCGGGGAAAGGCTCGATTACGTGGAGAGTCTAAACGATCATCCTAAATGGATCGAGGCGATTGAGAAGATCGTGCTAAAAGCTTAATTAAAAAAATAATAAGATAGGCAAGATAAGCAAGATAAGCAAGATAGGCAAGATAGATAGAAACGTATTTAGAAACGAAGGGCTTGGCTGTTTTTAACGCGGAGACGCGGCGGCGCGGAGTTTCCTTATAACTCCTTCCTATTAAAGCCTTTTATTTTTTTAATTTTAAAGTATTTATTAGCAGGGAGTTATAAGCAAACTCCGCGTTAAAAACAGCCAAGCCCTTCGTTTCTAAACACGTTTCTATCTGTCTTGCCTATCGCGTTATTTTTTATCTTCCATATCGCGGCCGATCCTGCTAATTTAGAGTTTCTTGAAGAACTGGGGTTGTCTAATGATAAACGAAAATAAGATCGGCTTGGAGATTGCAAGAATCACCAAAAAAGACGCAGAACTTGTCATGGAATGGCGCAATGATCCTGAAACGCTGCGCATGTCCATCCACACACAACCTAAATTAT
>Ga0105045_10000956_pt1 | contig 22737 bp, 20 predicted proteins | sample MAT02_FD_78089 | JGI IMG/M metagenome (GOLD analysis project Ga0105045, IMG submission 78089) | Freshwater microbial communities from Lake Fryxell liftoff mats and glacier meltwater in Antarctica - MAT-02 (megahit assembly) | ecosystem: Environmental > Aquatic > Freshwater > Ice > Liftoff... | reverse complement strand
GGCCAAGGTGATTTGGAACAACACGGAAATGCAGAACCAACTCAACTCCAGCGTTTTGGTTGATGGCTACTTATTTGGCTTCGATGGAGATGAAGGGGCCGAGGCTCAATTAAAATGCATGGAATACCAGAGTGGCACGGTCCGCTGGAGCCAAACCGGATTCGGTGCAGGGTCCTTGATGGTCGCCGACGGCCAGCTGATAATCTTAAGCGAAACGGGCGAATTGTCGATTGCCCCCGTGTCCAACGAGTTGTTTAAATCTTCGGCTTCGGCAAAGGTTTTAGAAGGAAAGTGTTGGACTGTTCCCGTACTCAGCAACGCTTGTATCTATTGTCGTAATGCGGTCGGCGAGATCGTTTGCGTAGACGTATCCCCTTAAACTGAAAACTCACCCCATGACACTCCCTCGACGCAATTTCATTCAATCCACGTTGGCCACAGGACTCTTGCTAGGAGGCGCACCTAGCATCCATGCGGCCAGCAAAGCGAAGAAGTATCGCACTGCACTGATTGGAAGTGGTTGGTGGGGAATGAATATCCTCAAAGAAGCGATGGCGGCTGGCAATTGCCAAGTCGTAGCGCTGGCCGACGTGGATTCGGACGTTTTGGAATTGGCGGCGGAAAAGGTGAAGAGCCTCTCGGGGGACGTTCCGAAAACCTATCAGGATGTGCGTGAGCTCATTGATAAAGAAAAGATCGATATCGCCATTATCGCGACCCCAGACCATTGGCATGCTTTGAATGCGATCGCGGCTATTGGCGCGGGCGCACATGTCTTCGTCGAAAAACCGACCGGGCACACGATTCAGGAGAGCCGAGCTATGCTCGACGCAGCCCGTGCCGCCAATCGCACTGTTCAAGTTGGACTGCATCGCCGAATCGGTCCGCACTATGTCTCAGGAATGAAATTCTTAAAGGACGGTAACGCGGGCGATATTGGCTCCGTCCGGATGTTTGTGCACAGCACCGGCGGTCCCGAAAAGCCCGCTCAAAACAGCCAGCCACCATCCAACTTGAACTGGGACATGTACTGTGGACCAGCGCCATTGCGACCCTACTGCCGCAAGATCCATCCAGGAGGTTTTCGCAACTATCTCGATTTCGCAAATGGAACCCTCGGCGATTGGGGAGTTCATTGGCTCGATCAAGTTCTTTGGTGGTCCGAAGAAAAGTACCCCAAAAAGATTTTCTCTTCAGGCGGCAGGCCCATTTCGGGCCCAGCTGTTCTCAATGAAAAAGAACAGACGACGGACACTCCTGATTCTCAGATCGCGGTCTATGAATTTGAATCGTTTACAGCCACTTGGGAGCATCGCAAGTTTGCAGGCAACGGACCAGAAAAGCACTCCATCGGCTGTTACTTTTATGGAACCAAAGGGACGTTTCACATGGGTTGGCGCGATGGTTGGACTTTTTATCCGGCCGATTCAAAACAACCGACGGTTCATCAAGACGCACAGCATGATGAGCCAGATGGCCACAGTATCAAACTGCTGTGGTCCGATTTTATCGCAGCCATCGAGTCCGGTAAGAAGCCGACTTGCGATATCGAGATCGGGCACCTCGCAACCAACATGAGCTTGCTCGGCATGCTTTCGTATAAAATTGGCCGGAGTATCCAATGGGACGGGGTAAACGAAAAAATCATCGGCGACGAGGAAGCGAATAAGCTGCTGCGTAGAGAGTATCGCGAACCCTGGAAGTATCCGACGGCTTGATTGATTTGAACCACAGAGACACAAAGATACAGAGACACGAAGTGCGCAGTGGTCGAACGAAACATGAAATCGAGATTCTCTGCGATCTCGGTGTCTCTGTGGTTCAATCCGCAGTTGTCAGGACCACTTGATATGTTGAAGTGAAGCCGAAGCCGAACCTCCTTCGCGTACCTCGTGTCTTCGCGGTCCGTTCGGACGTTCGCTGAAACAAACCAGAGACTTTTTACTCATGAACTTGCGACCTATCTCCATTGCAAGCCACCATCGCGTGGTCGTCCTAACGGGCGCCGGAATCAGCGCCGAAAGTGGAATTCGAACGTTTCGCGATGCCGGTGGGCTGTGGGAGAATCATCGAATTGAGGACGTTGCATCGCCGGAGGGTTGGGCTGCTGATCCAGGAAACGTTTGGCGATTTTACTCAGCGCGTCGAGCCCAAGCTCGTGAGTGCGTACCCAATACTGCGCACCGCGCGCTGGCGGACTTGGAATCAAGATTTGGGGAAAACCTTGTCTTGATTACTCAAAACGTCGATGACTTGCATGAGCGAGGTGGTTCCAACCAAGTCTTGCATATGCACGGTGAGCTTGCCCTGAGTCGGTGCGAAAACTCCGCTTGCGGCACAGAGCCTTTTCTGGACTCAAAACTTTACGAGTCCATCGAAAAAATCGCGAGATGTTCGTGCGGTGGCAGGGTACGTCCGCATATCGTTTGGTTTGGAGAGCAGCCATTTGAAATGCGCCGAATCCAAGCTGCTGTTTTGCGTTGCGATCTCTTGGTCGTCATTGGCACATCGGGTTCTGTTTACCCGGCAGCCGGACTGGTTAACTTGATTGCGGCTCGTCGAGAAGACGGAGCGACAGCGAGAGCCATTTACGTCGGCCCTGAGCCGCCGCTGAATGCATCAAGCTTTCAAGAGATACGTTTGGGCACCGCTTGCGAAATCGTCCCATCGCTCTTTGCAAAGTTGGAATAGCAGATCATTTTGAAGGCATTGGCAAAAAAATTGGTGGCAAAAAAATTCGGAGTGAATCAATTTTTTTGACACCCAATCTTTTTGCCATCATCACTCTACGAAGACGAAATTGCTCGAACGAAGTTACTCATTCTCAGCGCCGGTTTGTGTGTACTTCTTTTGATGCCGAATGAAGTCTCGGAACTCTTGTGGCCACTGCGTTTCCATTTGGATCGGAGCGCCGGTCCGGGGATGGGTGAAGCCGAGCGATTCGGCGTGCAAGGCAAGTCGCCGACAAGGCCAAGCCCAATGTTCCGCCTGCCTCGCTTTGTAACGAGGGTCACCCAGGATTGGGTAACCTGCTTCTGCAAGTTGAACACGAATTTGGTTTCGCCTACCTGTTTCAAGTCGGACTTCTAGGAATGCAGCATCTCGCCAAACATGTCGCGTCTCGTAATGCGTGATAGCGAGTTCACCGTGTTCAGCATTGGGAACCGAATAACGATTCAGATCTGCATCCGTGGCCAAGTAGCTGCGCAGTTCATGATTTGCGGGTTTCGGAATTCCAGCAACGATGGCGATGTACTTTCGCTGCGGTTTGCGCAGTGCGAATTGATTGCGGATGGCTTCGGCCATTTCAAGCGATTTCGCAACGACCAGAACTCCTGAAACGCCGCGATCCAATCGGTGCACGCAGAACGCTTGTGCGCCCGGCACGGTTTTTTGGAACTGACGCTCAACCAACGACATCAGCGTATGAGGTTCTCTATGGCGGGTCGGCACGGTCAACAGATTGGCTGGTTTGTTGACGATGGCCAAATCTTCATCGTCATAAAGGAACTCAACCGACCGACTGGATGATTTTTTTTTAAAATGTGCGGGGGCCAATATCGGTTGAGGAACGATATCGACTCCGATTTGATCGCCTACTTCGACGACCAGAAAAGCTTGTCGTTTGACCCGTCCATTTACGGTAACAAAGCCTTCTTCGATAAGCGGCCCGATTTGAGCACGTGGGATCTTGAAGAGATTTTGGAGGACATTCGAAAGTTGGCGAGCCGGCTGAGGGATATTATCAGGGACCTTTGCAGTTTTATGAGACATAGACCGCTATTGGAATCACAATGATCTGGTCATTCAAGGCTTTTTAGGGTTTTGGACCAAGAGTTTGCCGGTTTTATCAAAAGTAGGATAGGCGTCCAGCGATTCCAGGCAGTCCAAGAGGCTAGTTGATTTAGGCGAAGACATAATCGCAACCATTAGCCGGTGGACATTAGCCAAATGGCACGAACTTTGTGAACCGTAATCGATAGCTTTGGGCCTGAATGGATGGAAAAGATTACTAAACTGCAGCCCGCGGCTAGCGCCCGCGGTTCACAAAACTCGAAAGTGAGTGCCGGTGGTCGTTAGCCCCGGTTTTCGGGCAGACAACTTGGGCGTCTCAAAGTTCTTCGGCTATAATAAAAACTCTCTTGCAACGGTTTTTCACATTAAGGAGTAAACCATGCCCTCGCCGTTTCCCGGAATGAATCCCTACTTGGAACAGCCCACGATGTGGTAAGATTTCCACAACCGATTCATGACGCATGCGGGTGAATCACTTGCAGCCCAAGTTCGTCCCAATTTTTTCGTGAAGCTCGAAGAACGCGTCTTCGTTCACGAACCTTCCGCGAAAGACAGGGGCAAATTCCTTGGGAAACCCGCTATCACCCTGTTCGACGCAGGACCCACAGGGGAAATGCCAGTAGCGGTAGCAGATCCAGCGATCAATAAAATCCAATCCATCCTAGTCTCGATTCCCAATATCGAAATCGAACGACATGCAATGATTGAAATCCGGGATCGGAAGGACCGGAAGTTCGTCACGATGATCGAAGTGCTAAGTCCTAGCGACAAACGATATGGCCCCGATCGAGAGCAATACATCGTGAAGCGTTCGGCGCTGATGTATAGCACGACTTCGATTGTGGAGATTGATCTCCTGAAAGGTAGTCCACGCTTGCCGTTCTTGGATTTGCCGGAATGCGATTACTGCGTCACCCTTTTTCGGAAACCAAATGCGTCGAAAGCCGAAGCTTGGCCCATCGGATTGCGGGATGAGTTGCCTGTGATCCCGATTCCCCTCAACGGAGATTTTCCAGACGCTTCCTTGGATCTCAAGACTTTTTTGAATCGTGTCTATGACGCTGCGGGCTACGAAGACTACTTGTATGCGTCGCCATCTGAACCACCATTGAGCCAGTCAGACGCCAGTTGGGCAGCATCGATACTCGGTTCTTCGAACCTCGTTTAACACCATCGCTACAGTCCCTCGCTCACGCGTAGGGTTATGAAAATCACGCGTCGTTCTAACTCTTCCGTGAGTTCGACTTCCTGGCCAATCGGTGATGCCTTTCTTCTCGCGTGTGCATGCCCCATCGCAACGACTCGTCTTGTTCGTATCGTTTCCCTAGTGTCAGCGCCGTTAATGCCTTTGCCAGTTCAAACCCCAAGTAGAACGCATGGGACTGGTCTACGTTTCGAGACTCGGGCAAGGCCATGAGTTCTGCCATCATCTCAAATGGGTCGGTCCCGTGAATGTGAACGCCCGCGCTGATCAAATGCAATTGCTGGTCGTCGATCAGGATTCGATAATTATTGTCCTTGATGTTCGCGACCAAGCTTTCGATCGATTCTGTGGAAAAGTTTGCTCGAGAGGGATCACGCAGCATCACCAGCCGCTCCTCAAAATGCTTTGGAGGTATCTTGTGACGCACGGCATAATTGACAAGCCGCCGAGCAAGATCGCATTCTTTTACGCTCGATTGAGCCCATGAGATGACCTGTGTGGTCAGCACACTTGCAATTTGTTGCTCCTCGCAAAAACCTAACAGCAACGTATTCAAGCCAGCAGAATCGCAATCGGTCAGTTCGGTTAAATTCCCAATCCCCATCAGCATGGCAGCCTCCGGAAACATGGCCCGCGTCTTGAGATAACGTCCCAACGAAGCTGCAAAGCCACAACCGATCGGTTCCAAGATAGGATCGAGCCGAAATGGGATATTGCCTTTGGTAAGGAACTCGACCGTCTCAAGCAAGCTGGGTTCGAAATCAACCGTTTCATCAGGCACCACAACAACTTCGCAGCCCCAATCTGGGGCAGCGTGACGGTTGGTTTTATTGACTGACAGGACCAATGTAGCACCGGCAGCAATGGCCGCCGACGCTTCCCATTCGTCAAACGTATCAATCGAAAGCGCGATTCCTAAGTCTCTGAGTGCCTTAACCGCGTCTGCAACTTGGCCCCATCGAAAGCCAGGCTCACAGCCTAAGTCGATGCGATCGGCACCTTCGCTAACGAGTTGCTTTGCTTGACTCGTGAGAGCTACGATTGAAAGCCGCGGTGCGTAGTTGATTTCCGCAATTATTTCGATTGAAAATTGTCCATAGTCGTCACCTTTGAATCGCTTACGACCAAACAGAATGGGTAGGTCGCGAACATCTTTTGGTCCACATTCAATTGGCTTAGCGATAGCCGATCGAATTTCCTCGATACCTGTTTGAAGATAGCCTGGAAGAATCACACGCGTGGCATGTTCAGGGATGCGCATATACTTGAGCAACCACTTTGGCGTCATAAGCGCTGCAACCGTGATAGGTAGCACGTCGATGGTGTATTCGAATCCTTGCTTGATCGCGATCGACGCGACAATCTCGCGCAGCGCAGGCTCAGCAAGCTTACCTGTTACGAAGTGAATTGACTGTCGCTGCTCGTCCGAACTCATGCGCGCTTTTCTGAGATGATGTTAAAATAACTTTTGGGTGAGAAGCCGTTTTACCACTTGACCCATGCCCCACAAATACTAGAACATTAACATAACGAGAAGCCCAATGAGCTCGTAGTCATGATGACTCGAATTCGTGGCCGGTGCTTCTCGTTTTTTTTTGCCCTGACTGCATTGTCGATTATGATCGAAATTCTACACGAGAATTCTTGGTTCTTGGTAATCAACAAACCTTCTGGCATTCTCACGCAAGCCGTTCCCGGTATCGAGAGCATGCAGACAACTCTCGTCAAACAACTGCACGAACGCGATCCCGACTCGCCAACACCTTTCATCGGAATACCGCATCGGCTCGACCGTGTCACTTCAGGAGCCATGGTGGTCGCAAGGAATCAACGCGCTTTACGACGGTTGAGCGACCAATTTGCATCTCGAAAAGTGAACAAGATCTATCACGCTATCGTTCCACGGATGACTGAATCAGAGGAAACGACATGGACGGATTGGATGCGAAAGGTACCAAATGAGGCACGTGCGGAGATTGTCTCTGAATCCAACGCAGATACAGAAACAGAAGCCAAACAAGCGGTTTTGCGATTCCACGTCGTTGGCCAACATGTTCTGGACGAAGTGCCAGTTAGCTTGGTAGAAATCGAATTGGAAACAGGGCGCATGCATCAGATTCGTCTTCAGTTTGCCTCTCATGGCTACCCGATCCTGGGCGATCTTCTTTATGGTAGCGCCGTCCAATGGCTTGGTGCAATCCCAGGCGAAAGAGAATCACCGATCGCCTTGCATGCGAGAAAAATTGAATTTCGCCATCCGCAAAATGCGGAACTCGTTTCGGTAATGGCACCCTACCCGCTGGGTTGGCCGAGTTGAGACATTTGCTCTGGGCTTAAAGTAGCAGGCACATTCCATGTGCCGTCCGCAATTCAAAAAAACGTGGGTTTTGATCTTCGGTAATTCGTAGCAAATCACAACCCCGAGCCTAAGCGAGGGGCCAACTGCAGTCCCTCGCTCACGCATCGGGTTGTGATAGTCACGGTTCGGAGAACCGTGCCACACTTATGACCATGCATAGAACTTGCGGGAGCCTGCTGTCTGGCTGTTGGGTGGTATTTCTACGAATCCATCCGACTGCATCAGCGATGCGATATCTCCAGAGCCTTGGCTGGACACCAACGACAATTTCCCCTTTTCGCTCAACGACACGAGACGAAACCAAGTTAGATCCGTGGTCTTGACGTCGGTGGACTCAAGCGGCATCTGTGGCACGGGTTCGTGCCTTGAAAAACCGCCAACATGCCGAATCAATTCCAAAGCATATCTTCGAAACGTAACCGCCACGCTAAGCGGATTGCCGGGTAGCCCAAGAATCAATTGCCCCTTTGGCCCGAAAGCCCCAAGCATGGGTCGCCCTGGTCGAATCGGTATTCGATGAAACACAACGTTACCACCAGCCGAACGAATCGAGTCCGGGACATAGTCCGTGTCCCCCATTGATACGCCCCCGGTAAGCAATAGCACATCGCATTCGGCAAGCGAGTCCCGAATCGCACTTTCGGTTTCTGCCCGCTGATCCGAAACCTTGGCACGTTGAGTTTGAAGCCACGTTTGGTTAGCGAGAATGGATTCGAGAAACGGACCGTTCGAATCGCGGATCTGCCAAGATTCGATGCTTTGCCCGAATTCGATCAATTCGTCACCCGTGTTGATGATGTGGACACGGACTTTCTTGAACACCTCAATCGTGCTTTCCTTCAGAAAAGTCATGGTCCCGGCAAACCTAATTGCGGTCAGCATGGAACCGCATGGAATAACCGTATCTCCCTCCTTCGCGTTCTCACCTTTGCGCCGGATATTGAGTCCCAATGCGATCGATTCTTTTGGCACTTGAACCGTTACCTGCAAGACGGACTCATTGCAGTCTTCGCGTCGAACGACGCAGTCTGCTTGCGGGGGAACGGGACCACCGGTAAAAACGCGAATCGCCGACTTCGGAGCGAGTTTTTGTGGGGCAGAGCCAGCGGTGGCCGTAGCGACTACAGGGAGTGGATTACCGTCGATGTCAGCCAATCGCAAAGCGTATCCATCCATTGCGGAGACGTCGGTTGCAGGGCTATCGCGAAAGGCTTGAATGTTTTGCGTAACGACTCGGCCGGCAGATTGAATGGCCGCGATCTGTTCCACACTGACTACCTGTAAGTGCGATTTTAGCTGATCCATCTTCGCTGAGATGAGATCTAACTGAGGGAGGGATTGCATTGGAATGTTCTTTGTAGTTTGGGACCATTGTCCCGAACGAATCAACGGACGGGACATTGGTCCTGAGCGGTTGTGGTTTTATTGGATCCTAAGAAAGCAGCAGGCACACTCCGTGTGCCGTAGCCACAAAAACCAAAGGGTTTTGAATTGCGGACGGCGCATGGAATGTTCCTGCTACCATAAAATCACAGCCTCTGGGCGTGCGACCCTGCGGTTGCCTTTGGTAGAGGGCGAAGTCTATTTGACGATGTTGGTGGTCTCTTCGCCCTCGCAAGTAAGTTCGGGTTTAGGCAGGTGAGCCGTCGGCACGTAGGGTTGAATACCAACGTAACTTTGTGCAAAAGGCACTGGCGAACGCCTCAAGAGGGCGATTTGTCGTCGAATGTTCGAAAGATCTTCTTGAATGGTTTTCACTGCACTGGAAATAGGCGCCCTTGGCGAGGCCGAATCGAGAGAGGCAAGTTTCACGACCCACTCGGCTCGTTCCATCACGCTAGCAGTTAGAGCTTCTGACATTTGGTTGCGTGCTTCGGCGACCGCAAGTTGGGTGGCTAGCGTGGCATTTCGGTTGGCAAGCGACTGGAGCTTGTCCATCGAAGCTTGACGTTCGTCCATCAATTGGCTGGTCATTTCCAAACGGGTTGAAAGTTCGATGTTAGAGACCAACAAGTCGACAACTGTTGTCACGGGCAGTGAAATGCTCACGTTACCCAAACCGCTGTTTCGCAGGATCGACGCGGCGGGTGTTTCTGGTGTGCCGTCGCCATAAAGCGCAATATCAACACCAGGAGGTGGCGGTGGAGCCAATGGGAGAACAAGGATTTGTTCCGACTCTTCGCCCGCAACCGCGTTGGGATCTTCCGTTTTATCGCAAGCCGTTCCTGTTACGGGTTCGTCTTTGACATCGTAGCATTTGGTGGCTGAACAGATGCGATGTCCGCAGATGATGACATCGTTAACGAATTCACCAAGTTGAATTCGTGGGACTTGTTGGGTGAAACGCATCGGCTTGGCGATTGGGGATGAGACCTGAGTTTTATAGGCCTTTGAATCGAGTTTTTGCAACTCTACACGAGGCAAGTCGGAGGCGATCGGTTCCGATTCTCCAAAGTGGACAGCAAAGCCCAGGGAAAACCGAGGGCTTTTGGATAGCCATTCGCTAACAAATGCTGCGATGCCGTTTTTGGAATGGGCATGCTGGAGATCCAAATCGCAATCGGTGGCGACCTCGCATTTGCCGTCCGTGCACTTGCCGTCCTCGCATTTTCCAGCTCCGCAAACTTGGTCGTCGGAGCAGACGCCGTCCACACACGGGCATTTGGCTACCGCCTCAGTTTGACATGCCTTGGCTGTACATGCCTTGGCTGTACATGCCTTGGGTAAATAAGGAAATTTTGGATCCGAATCGTCGCCAAATGCGACCGAAATCGTCCCGAAACTGGCTGCCAAAGCAACCATGAAGGTCTTAAATTTTGACGCTGCGTCCATGCTCGCATCTCCGAAAAAGTCGATTGACTTAGGGGTTTTTGTCGGGGTTAGCAATGTGCTTCCGCTCTAAGCCCAAACTGTAGCCAATTCCGGAAAAAGATTAAAGATCGAAATGGAATGGGAATTCATCGGCAGAACAGTCTACAAACCGAAGGCGATCCCGGCTATCATCGAACCCTTGGTAATTTGCTCTGAAATCGACTCTTCCGCATCCAAAGCCCTATGTCGTCTGTCCCACTAAATCGGACCACTGCTCCGACTGTCTCCACTACTGCCCGCCCCGTTGCCGTCGTGGACATCGGGGCGACGAGCGTACGAATGGCGATTGCCGAAATTGACCCTCGCGGCACCGTTCGAATTTTGGAGGAGGTTTCTCAGGCGGTTTCCCTGGGAAAAGACACGTTTGCCATCCAACGCATTCGCCGCCAGAGCATCGAGGAATGCGCGGTCGTTCTCAAGAGCTACCGCCGACTGATGTTGGAATACGGGATTGCTCGCCCCGATCAAGTTCGTGTGGTTGCCACCAGCGCGGTCCGAGAAGCCAGTAACCGACTGGCATTCATTGATCGGATGTATATCGCGACCGGTCTGGAGGTCGAATCGCTCGACGAAGCGGAAGTCAATCGAATCACTTACATGGGGATCCAACCCCTTTTGCAAGCCAACCCGGCCCTCGCCTCGGTCAAGACGATTGTTGTCGAAGTCGGGAGCGGCAGTACCGAGATCTTGGTGGTTCGAGGCGGAAACGTCTTGTTTTCAAATACTTACCGGCTTGGTTCGCTTCGTTTGCTGGAACAAGTCGACCGGCTCAATACTTCCCATGCCAAACAACGCTCGATTATCGAAAGCCAAATCCATCGCCTCGTGCATCAAATCTATGAGCACGTCGATTCGGATAAACAGATCCAAATGGTCGCAATCGGAGGGGATGTTCGACTAGCAGCTGCAAATGTACCGGGCGCCGAGTTTAACAAGCAAATCTGCAGCGTGCCCGTCGATGGCCTTATGGAGTTTGCCAAGCTGGTCAGTGTTCTCAAAGAAGAAGAACTCGTCGCCCGCTTTGGTTTGACCTATACCGATGCTGAAACCGTTTGGCCTGCTTTGATGAGCTATGTTCTGCTTGCCAAGGAGTTTCATTGCGATCAAATTCACATCGCCGATACCAACTTACGGGATGGGCTCTTAAGCGATCTGGCGGTGAGAGACGCTTGGACCGCCGAGTTCCGCAATCAAATCATTCGCTCTGCGATCAACTTGGGACGGAAACTTGGATTTGATGAAACCCACGCGCGTCATGTTGCAACCTTGTCGCGAAAATTGTTTTCCGATTTGGTCGAAGAACACCAACTAGACCAGCGAATGGAATTAATCCTCTATTTGGCTGCTCTACTGCATGAGGTCGGCACATTTATTAATGCAAGAAGCCATCACAAGCATGCGATGTACATCATTCGCAACAGTGAGTTGTTCGGGCTCTCAGTCCGGGACGTGCTTCTGGTGTCGCTAATAGTTCGATACCATCGACGGTCATCGCCTCAACCGGACCACGAAGGCTATGCAACCTTGGATCGCAACGACCGAGTTGCGGTGGCAAAACTAGCGGCCATCCTTAGACTCGCGATTGCATTGGACGAATCGCGTTCCCAACGCATCAGCAATATCCGTTGCCGTCGCGATGGCGACCGGCTCACGATTGCGACGCATGGCATCGAAGACGTATCGCTCGAGCAGTTGACGGTTCGTCAGTCCGGCGATTTATTCGAAGAAGTCTTCGGAATGAGCGTGTTCCTGCGCAGCGAAACAGGCTGAGTAGGATAGGCTTCCAGCGCTTCCAGCCAATTACATAAATTAGCCGATGGGCGTTAGCCGAGAGAACAATGAAATTTGCACGCCGTCTATTCCTGTTCCTAACCGGTCGCTGGATGCGTCGACTCGTTTAGTTGCCTTGCCTCCTAATCGGGTGTGTTGTCTTAGGAGCCACGCTGGAGTCGAAAGGCTTTCGGTTATCCTTTCCTAACAATTCCAATCCACGTTTGGCAAATGCGTTGCTTGTAGCAGGAAACAGGGCACCTGCTCCAATCGCCACCGCCATTTCCTATTCACCACAAACACAATCGGACGCACTTGGCCAAAGTCCGAATTTCCCACGTTACCCACCGACAATCACACTCTCGAATCCTGCGCCCACCACGCAGCCCGCATTCGCTCAAAGTCCCTTTCAAAATCAGCCAACCTACCAAGCTGCCACACAAGCGGTGTCCCCACAATCCACAATTTTCGAGAACGCCCATCCCATCCGACCAACCGGCCCATCTACATATCCTGCCTCAAACGCAGCTGTAGTCGGTGTTTATCAACAACCTACGTCTCAAGGGAACGTATTGACGGCGCCGCAATATCAAGGCAACTACACTCAAACGCGTCAAGATGCTTTCCCGTCGAACACGCCGACTTATGGCAATGCAACCTATGCAGTTACCGCTCCGGCGACGAACAACCCATCCAAGCAAAGCAACGAACGCGCTGAACTCAAAAAGGCAAAGCAAGCGATACCGCCGAACGAACTACCGCCCCAAGCAATCGATCAGAAGCCAACAATTGGTTCTGAAAACGCTGGAACACCAGCTGTGCCGAACCATGAATAAACAAATCGTCAACGAATCACTAAGCAAGCGTCGCTTCGGCAATTTTGAACCGCTCGATCCGCAACAAACGCTTGCAGCATTAGAATGGAGTGATGGAAACCGACAAACACTTTTACGAGATTTTTGAAGTCAATCCACAATGGATCTTCGAGTTGACCGGGCGTCCATCGCCTGGAGCATGTCAATTTATTTCTATGACATTGAAAGCCATCGAACGGCGGAGCGACGGCGTATTGGTCCCCGACTCACCGTCTGAATCGATTTCTGTCACCGAAATACAGATGCAATCCGACAAGGAAGTCTACGGTCGCCTCACCATGGAAATGGTGCTGGTGCAAGCCGAACGTCCTGGTCGCAAAGTTGAGGGGATCATCATCTTCGGTTCAAGCGAACTGGACCCTCAGACCGAGCCTTGGCGTAAAGTTATTTCTGTCTATTACCTCGATGAAATGCTCGAACAGCTCACGGTTCGAACTCCGAATCATCCGTTGGTCCCAGTTTTCCAACCTTTACTTGAGAAAAATCGCGAGTTGCTGGAGCGCAATGCGGCCGTGTACTATACTCAGATAAAGTCGAGTACTTCAAATGAGCGACAGAAAGCAAAATTGCTTAGCGTGTTCATCGATTGGATGCTCCAGCGCTTTAGTGAACTTGGAAAAAAGGAGATTGAAACCATGCTACTCGGACAATTACCCGACCTAAGGGATACTCAAGCCGGAAAAGACTTAATCGCCATCGGAATCGAGAAGGGAATCGAGAGGGGGATCGAGAAGGGGGCGTTTATAGGAACGATACGTACCTGCCAAAGCGTACTTGGACTGGAAATGTCTAAGGAACTTGATCTTTACGCCAAATCAATCGAGGACTTAACCAAAATAGCTAGCGAGCTACAGGCGTCCGTTCGAAGCCGTATTGGCTTGTTGTAATCGGCTGCATAGTGATGATCCGTGATGTCCCATTCTCCTTTTTGATTTAGCAGACTCGCCTATCCAATTGTCCGTCGCTCGGGTGACTCGCTTGCTCGTAATTGCTTTTTCTAGCTTCGCTCGATCCTCTTTGGATAGGCTTAACTCGGTGATTCGATACCTAGCGAGATTCAGCAACCTCACCAGTTCGATCTGAGTTTCGCGAGGTAGCTTCTCCCATTTGTCCTCCATCTTCTGGAGAAAGTTCTCTTCGGGCTTAATTCCTGCCAACCGCCGAGCTTTGTGCTGGACCTCAGTCGGGTACTGAAACCAATCGAATTTCTCGGCGGACGAATCGCCAAGTGCAAGTCTCAATAACAAGCCAGGATCTTTGTCCCCGTAGAGATCGAGACCTTTCGCATTGGCAGCATTCTGAAGTGCATCGAGCGACGAAGCCATTGCGAGCGGTCGTTGGTAGATCTCAGAAGCATCGCGTTCTTTGCCGTCGCGACAAAGCCACATCCGCTTGGGGGCTGCGACAAAGACCGTCTCCAGTTCAGAGACCAACGTTTTCGATGAAGGACGTACGCTGACACTTCACTTTGCCACTTACGGCCGGAAGTGGTGGGGCGACATTCAAGGTGGTTAGCCAGCAAACTTGGCAGAACAAAATGAATCCGATGGATGTTGACGGAGGGCGAAGCTTCCCCACTTCACGTATTGATATTGGGCAACTTTCTTAACAGAAATGTGAAACTAGGTAGGCGATTGTAGGCGCGATAAAAGACGACATTGGACCATTTTTATGATCTGGATGGAGACGGTTCGATTAGCCTGCTGGACGTAATGTCTATCGTTACGGATCAATCGAAAGCAAGCAGGTAGCGGGGGTGAAGAAGAGCGGGTGGATTTCATATTGGCATACGAATTGGATATACGGATATCAACGGACCAAGATCCAACTCGCCGATTGCGATCGCTTGCATCAGCAGTTCGTGGCGGGCTATCTCCGAGTAGGGTTGTGTGCTGGCTGGTCTGGCGTTGCATTGAAGTCAAATGTCGCGGCCTGGAAGCCTAGCCCATTTCGTGCGTTAGCAGCCATTTCTTGGTGGGAAGTCCGCCGCCAAAACCGGTTAAGCTGCCGTTGCTGCCAATCACTCTGTGGCAGGGAAGCACGATTGGCAGCGGGTTGCGGCCATTGGCTGCGCCAACGGCTCGAACTGCCTTGGGCGATCCGACGCGAGTTGCGAGTTCGGCGTAGCTCCACGTGCTTCCATATGGAATTTCGCTAAGCATTCGCCATGTTCGCTGCTGAAATTCCGTTCCTGCTAAACTGAGCTTCAAGTCAAACGTTTTGTGCTCGCCAGAGAAATACCGAAGCAACTGCTCACGCGGTTCGCGGGTCGCACTGTTGTCTAAACGCCAATCTGCTTGAGTTGGCGGTTCGTGTTTGCTGTTTTCAAAAAGGACATATCGTAATCCGGTCTCGTCAACCGCGATGGTCAGTAACCCAATGGGCGTTTTGAATCGGTCAAACCACATGACTCACTCCTTGCGTCGTCTCGCCAGATAAATGCCAAAGATGTAATACTGCGTAGGCACGCCACGGTCGCCAAGTTTGCGAGCGTGCTTCCGTTTCCCGTATGCCTAGTCGTTTGCCTAAGCCCAGTACTTGCTGCAAAACCAAATCACCAGCAGGAAATGCATTTGGGTGACTCAGCGCACGCAGGGCAACATAGTGGGCAGTCCAAGCTCCGATGCCCGGCAGCGCATGGAAGTTCGCAACGAAATCATCTAGAAGCTGGCCCACTTGAAAACCGACGCTTCCATTTAAAACCGCACTTGCCAGACTCCGGAGCGTGGCCACTCGCGCTTTCGGTAATCCTATCTTCTCAAGCGGAGTGTCGACGAGTGATTTTGGTTTCGGAAAACATCGATCCGGTCCAATCGGTCCGTCAATACGTAACTCACCATATTCACGAACATGGCGTTGCGCCGGGCAAACAGGACGGCAGTAGATGCGAGTGCGACGAACCGCCGTGAAAAACAAACAGTCAAAGCGAGGATCCTTGGCTCGAGCGCGATCGCATTCGTTTGGGGAAGGCATGGATGGTTGAAACATCCTAGAATCATACACTTGCTCGCCGGAGAATACTCACCGTTTTCGGACAAGACAATTGGCGTAAGTGCGTCGACCTATTAAACATTGTGATTGGATCATAGGATGGGACCATTGTCCCGTCCGTTGACTAGTTCGGGACAATGGTCCCAAACTACAACTGGTATCTCACAGCCTGGCGCTCGCCTTAGTGCTCTGTCCAGATTAGATTTTGGGATTAGCCGCGTGGTATTACACGCGATGGGTCGAATACAAACCGGGGCTATCGCCCGTCGGCTGATTTGTCCAACTCTAATTCTCAAACGGGCCATCGCACTAGAGTTTTAAGTTGAGCATACTATCTAGCGAATCTCGGATTTTGGCTTCGGTTGTACCGCCGCCTCCTACGATGATTTGCTTTACTTTTCCGTCGCGATCGATGATCACGGTTTGTGGGATCGCTTGAGCCTGATACGCTCGAGCGACTGCCCCATCCGAGTCCAGTACGACCATTGGACTTATCTTCAAGCGATCCAACAAACCTCGCACTTCCGCTGATGTCTGTTCGATGTTGACTGCGATGACGTCGACCTCTGCCCCTTTGTATTCTTGGCCCAAGTCGGTGATTTTTGGCAGCGACGCGACACAAGGACCGCACCAAGTGGCCCAAAAGTCCAATACGACAACTCGCCCTCGAAGATCCGATAACTTCAAAAGGCTGCCATCCAGCTTCTTCAACTCAAAATCTGGGGCAGGGTTTCCAATCATCTTTGCATGAGCTGAATCAGGAGCGTTGCCACCCTCTGCGTCAGGCGAATCCAAATCGTTTACGAACTTGGGGTCGGCGGCATTTTCTAAGGTCCATTTCCCAAACCTACTCTTCTTGGCTTCGTCCGCAATCGCGTCCCCCAGCACCAGCTTCGAAATCTTCGACAGGTCGATATGGCAATCGCCCAATTGTGGGTGTTGGCCATACAATATGTCACCTTCTACACGTTCAGGCGCAATACTCACTCGCGTTCCCGAGCTGTCCAATGCTTGGCACTGTAAGTCGCCCTTGTTGCTTTTTTCAGCATCTACTTTGACTTCCGCGGACGGTTGTTCGGCTGTCAGCTTTTTGCCAGGTGGCACGATTTCAGGTGCGTCCTGTAGCCAGATAATTTCGGCTACGTTTTTCATTTGAATTTTGCGTTCCTCACCTCGGACCTGCAGCGTGATACTGTCTACGTCCATTCCTAACAACTGGCCACGAATGGCATCTCCCTCTCGGGATACGACCAAATGGGTTGGCGGATTGCTGCGCTGTGATCGCGGCAGCGTCAGCAACCGCTTGCGCCCAGCCTTTTCCATGGTGTCGGTTCCCGTGTAAACCAATTTGCGGACACCGCGAACCAAATCGACATCAATCTTCTTTGTGGTGAAAAGGGATGATAGAAAGAACAACTCTCCGTCGCTGACACTTTGAATTTCAGCAGCAAAGCAATCGCCGCTCTTGAGAAAAAGAGACGGCTCATCTTTTTCGAGCGATCGTCCAAAATCGGCCTTTGTCTTTGGAATTTTTTCTATCTTGGATTGTCTCCCAACTGGCTCAATCGTTCCCGTTACGCCAGCAGCGATCGCTAGCGGGAAGATCGCATTTGACGGTTTCCAGTTCAATGTCTGGAACTCAATCTTGGGTACATTGGCTGCATTCGTCGAATCTATCGGGACGATTCTGCCACATGAAATCGCCCAAGTTGAAATCAGGCGCATCGAAGCAGCATCCGCACTTTTGGCTTCTTCCTTGTCCGGCGTTGACTTGAACTTTCCGCTTTGCCCGACTGACATGATATCCGCCAATGGGATGCGGACTTCGTTTTTGAACTGTTCGAGCGAGACGACGAGATGGTTCGATTCGATGGAAACCGATTGTCCCACGAATCGAGCCCCCGACCATAGCTGTACGGAAAAGAACTTTTGCTCTGCCATTTTAATTGGGTCGGTTGGCGAGTACGGGTATTCAATTCGATCCACTTGGTCCAATGATACGCGACCAATATTCTCGGACGTCGCAAACCCAAACGTTCGGTCATTTGGCTCGAATCCGATCGGCTGACCGATAAACGTTTGACCGTTCTGGAGTAGAGTTTCGGGCGAATTGATTTGGCCGCTTTCAGCTTCTTTGCCCTTGCTCAGGAATACCGGTGTAGAAAAAATGGAGCGGTAAATCTTAAGTGATCGCAACGAAAGTCGACTTGCAAAATTGTTGCTGAACAAAACGGTCTGCTTGCCAGTCAACTTCATGGTTTTGCTCAATGTGAGTTGAGCAAGCGCTACTCCGTTCTGCGTGACCACCAGCCGACCTCTTACCGAGTCGTAGAGCACTCGCAACGATATCCCATTCGATCCATCTAAAGGTTGAGTGATCGTGGTAATGTCCGCAGTGACAGTATCTTCAACAAGCACACGAATTAAAAGTGTACTTCTGTTCTCGGGCTTTTCGATACTGACCTCCAATTTACTATGATCACTATCGCCAATTTGGATCGCAAATTTCGGCGTCGAGGACTGCCAAGCGACGCTGAGATCAATTGCGGCCAAGTCAGGAATGATCACTGATTGAGAAATCGTTCCTGTGGCATTCGTATCGTAGGAACCAAGACCATTGAACCAAAGATTCCCTTTTTTGGAATCAGCCTTTTCCTTCACTTCCTTCCAATCAGAAGACTTCAGTTCTCCTGATTCGGATGCGGACATTGAGGGAGTACGAAGGATGCTGCGGACTGAGCTGGTCGGTATTTGCTGATTACCAATCAACTCATTTTCTACGTCTACAAACTCTTCGCTTATCGCGGTTACACTCCCCGTAATCGCTTCCCCATTTTGCAGTTCGACGATGAACTGAATGGGCCGATCCGCTGCCATAGCTTTTTGAGTTGGACTCGGCTGAACTAGGCTTTCGACAACGTTCCAAGGGACGATCATTTCTGACACAAAGGCGGGACACTTCCAAACTAGATCCCCGTTGACATCGACTGATTTCCCAAACTCACCGCGGTACACATCTCCGCCTACGAGCTGAAGTTTCCCGAGCATTTGATCGGCTGTTGCGCTTTTGCCATCAACGGGATCTGCGGCAGTGCAGACCAACGCGAACAGCAACACCGAGATGGTGGACAAGGCAAGTTTTGTCAGTTGCATAACAAATCGGTTCGTTGTTTTAACGTTCATAAATAGGTAGAAATCGGAAATTCAATGCAAGGGCTAACAACGACATTGACGTGGCCACGGCTGGCCCAAAATTTCCGTCAAAATGGCCATCCGACTTTTGCTTTTGCTTGAGTTCAATGATCAGGTTTTTGTTCCACTTTTCCCAAGCCCCAATATCCGCCTGAAATAACGCCTGAGCTTTGTAATAGGCAGTGTACTCTCCATAATGGTCTCCGACCAAGTTGGAGTCGCTGGCTTTCAATAGCGAGGCTGTGCCTTTGTATTGCTTAAGATCTTTTCGCCCTGAAATCGAGAACACCAAGCAGGCGATTGCAGTTCTTGCAGGAGAATCGCCCATGCCTCCCATGCCGCCTGCATACGCAACTTGACCATTGTCCGAGGTCATGCTTGTAAAGTACTTAATAGCAAGGTCGATGTTTTTGTCAGGGACTTCGATGCCGGCATTGCGAGCCGCCAACAACGACATGAGTACTGCCCCGGCCACCGACGTATCAGAATCCGCTCCGTCTGGCGAGTACCGCCATCCCCCGTCTCGATTCTTGTTCTGGCTGGTTACTGAGGTGCGAACGGCCAACTCAAGCGATTGCCCAATCGAGCGCACCCGTTTTTTATCAACTCCGTCCGGCCAGAAGTTGCGTTCGTCGACGGCACCATAGGCTTCCGCCATAGCGAGGGTCGCAAACCCATGATGGTACATACTGCCACCAAAGTAACCGGTCGTTGCACTCTGATCCCGAATCAAAGACTGAATTGCCTTCCGAACCGGAACACTATGTTGGCCGAAATTGGGATCTTCACCCGATGCGAGATAAGCCATCAGTGAGAGACCAGTACCACCGGCACCGCCACCCTCACCGCCACTCGCTTTCCATGTTCCGCTATCGTCTTGGTTGTTGGTCAGCCAGCTCAGACCACGCTCATAAATCTCGCGTACATCTCTCGAGACGCCTTGTCCCTGTACTGCGTCACGGCGCTGCGACTGTGCCATTCCAATTGGAATCAATCCAAAAACGAACCAAATAAAAAGGAATGCTATTCGCAAGCCAAGCTCAAAGAAATGGGTAACAAAACGCGAAGCGATCATCGGAGCATATCTTTCATCGCGGGAGTATTTGATTCATGGGAAATACTTGATTCATGGGCACAGACGGAGATACTACTTTCAACGCAAACAACTGTTTTTGACTCAGGATTTCCTTGGCGACGGGAGACTGGTGGAGCTCAGTGCATAGGCTTTGAAAGTCTAATTCACGACTGCCCAATCCCTCCACCCACTCCCCGATTTTTACTCGTTGAACGGAATTTAAGCCCAGTTTTCGCTGCAAACTCAGAAGACTTCTCAGTTGATTTGTTCGTTTTAGGTTATCAAGCTTCCGGACTTCGTCCTCTTTGATTTTCGCTTTTTGCCCTTGGGTCAGCTGCGACATCAAGACTTTATGCCACACTGCCTTTCTATCCACTTTTTCAGATTGAATGGACGACGCAAACTGCCAAATTTTTTGTTGCATTTCCTGCAACAGCTGGGGAGTCATTTTCCCGTCGTAGGGGCTCAGAATGGCGGTGATTCGATTCTCAATGTGTTGGACATCCACATCGATGGCTTCGTTCAATTTGCTCCACTGCTCTTCAGTAAGTTCGCAGATGCTGTGGACGCGATCGAGCTCACGACGAATACTCTCGCGTTTCAATTTTTGAAAAGCAGCTTTCGATCCTCCCAACGATCCGTACATGTACTCTTCCATCTGCTGGCGATTCATTCTGGGAAGAGCACCACGTATCGCGTTCGCCTCTGCCATTAAGTCATCCTCCTCCTCAATGTCCATCAGAGGGATTTCTTGGGCGTATGAGGCAACCGGTATGAGCAAGACCGCAAACAAACTTACCGCCAGGAACGTGTGTCTTAGCCATCGGACTGGGCACCCGAGAAGACATTTGACACAATCAGTTTGAACCAATCCATCAAGGTTTCTTTTCATCGAAAGCCCCCTCCCCAATAGCTTTTGGTTTTTCGATTTCTTTTTTCAACTGATTGGCCTTGTCGATTGGCTGCTCTGAGTCGAACGTATCCGAACTCACCGCATCGCCCACTCGGAACTTTTCTTCCAGGGCTAACGAGGGTGAATCGGAAGAGGCTTGCTGTGCCCCGAAACGCTGTTGTTGGTCTCGAGTCGACAATGCAGCCCGCTGTGATTCCGACAAGACAGGATGCAACCAGCTCGGCCGAATCTCAGGTAGCAACGATGCGTTGTCAAACGTCGCTTCCAAAGAACGATACCAACGGTCCTTCCACTTTTCATTCAAGATGGCCTCAATCTGATCCATCTGGACACCACTTAAATTTAGTTTTGCCTCATATGTGTCCAAGACTTTACTAATCACGGCCCTTTGCCGCCACTTCATGCGGTCTGCAAGCTCTTGATCGTACTTTTCTAACTGTTCTTTGGTGGAAACCGATTCTAGCCAAAGCCGAACAATACGCTCGGCCAAGCTATCTAAATCGATGGTTCCATAAACATGCTCTTGCGTTCGTTTGACAATCGACGCATTTGTCTTTGACTTCCATTCCGATTCAGCCAGATCCGCCAATGTCTTTTGCTGTTTGAGCTCCAAGCCACAACTATCGCCAATAATAGTTAGCTCGTTTTGAATGAGGCCACGCATTTGCAACAGCAACTGTGGCTTTGAATTGATTTGCCGCATGGCAACTTCAGCGAATCCAAATTGAGCTTGCTGATCCGGGTCAACGTTGATGTCCAAGACGATCAATTCAGCTTGTTCCTTTTTTTGGGCGAGAAGATAATTTGGGCTTCCGAAACCAAGCATCAATCCTGCTATGCATCCAAATTTCGCTATCCATCCTAAAATCGTATCTAGTTTGATTTTAGCGTAGCGGAATTCGCCTAAAGCTTCGGTGTGCATCTGGATTTCTGGCAGTAGGTTGCCGAAAGGCTTGGCGGCTTCCGCTACGTTCGAATGACAATCTTTGCATTGTCTATGCTCTAAAAGGCAGCGGGCAAATTTCACGGCAGGGCCTTGCGCTCAAGTCGCTGGAAATATTCGTCTAGCCCCTGGCGATACTCTTCTGGAAACGAAGAACCCGACGTTCCGGTCGACTGCTGCACTCCATGGTCCTCACGTGCTTCCTTTTCGTTGATCCCGGCACCCAACAGAGCAATGGCTGCGTCTTGCGTTTCGCCACCACCTCCTCCACCGGGATCCGAACCGCCACCGCCACCGCTCTTTGGATTGATGCGTTTGCTCTTGAGCAACAACTCAATCACCTCGGTCTCAGCCGCAATCGCAAGCTTCGTTGTATCCGGCCGATCCAATATTTCTGCGGCGTCGACCATCGCGCGATCCACTTCATTCATCAATGCAAGTTCCTTACCGAACTCCTCTTGGGCATCAGGCAGTTCTTCAATCTTGATTCGCACTGCTACGATTCGCTCTTGAAGACTAATCTGAGTTGTCGCAAGTTCGTCAACGAGGTCCAAATACTTGTCTTTTTCAGAAATAGGTTTGGCCTGCTCCGCTACTCGCGTCCTCTCTCGCAGGTTGATTTCTTCCTCTAGGATCTTCATGACCTCAAGAATGATAGAAGGAGGAAGTGAGCTTTTGGATTTGCTGCCTTTGCATTCCCCTTTGCAGGCTGGATCGACCAAGTCTTCTGCCCAACGGTCCATTGTATC
>Ga0105045_10000955_pt1 | contig 22743 bp, 15 predicted proteins | sample MAT02_FD_78089 | JGI IMG/M metagenome (GOLD analysis project Ga0105045, IMG submission 78089) | Freshwater microbial communities from Lake Fryxell liftoff mats and glacier meltwater in Antarctica - MAT-02 (megahit assembly) | ecosystem: Environmental > Aquatic > Freshwater > Ice > Liftoff... | reverse complement strand
GGCGTGTAATGAGGAGGGACGTTATTGGATTGCCCCACTGCGCCAGCTTTTGCGACAGCATCCATCGCTGGACACCTAGCGGCTTGCAGCGGCGTTTTGCCTTGTAGGCTCTCCACAGGCAGATCCGCACAACCGTCGGGAATGATGATGACAATTTTTCGAGACATAATATTATGATTTGCTCTGGTACTGTGTTTGTTCTGCTACTAATTTGTGTTCTGTTACTGCGTTTGAAATTTATTTTTCAAGGACGCGCATACGAATGCTTTGACCGTGAACAGTGTCGAGTCGCTGAATCTGCTCGACCGCATTCTGCGCCGCCCCGTCTGGTGCTTGATGGGTCATGATGACGATCGGAATCTGATTCATAGCCGTTCCAAGGACAGACTCGGCGGTCGTCGGTTCATGCTGGATGACTGACGCGATGGAGATTTTATTGCGACCCAAGATGCCTGTAATGTCAGCGAGAACACCAGGCTCGTCCGATACACAGAATCGCATGTAGTATCGACTTGATAGTAATGAAGTCGGACGAAGAGCGATTCCCGAGTCACGTTGCGACCAGAGCTCTAAACGGCGGAAAGTAAGATCTGTTCGGCCGACCGCAGTGTCGATCATGTCGGCGACCACAGCCGAAGCAGTCGGCATTTGACCAGCCCCTTGCCCATGGAAAAAAATATCGCCAACAGCATCGCCAACCACCGTGATCGCATTATAGGCACCCCGGACTTCGGCGAGTGGGCGGCCTTTTCTAATCAAGGTGGGGGCAACAACCAATTCCAGTTGGTCATCAATCAGAGTAGCGCTGGCAACTAACTTGATTCGATAGCCTAACTGCGACGCGTACTGAATATCGGCTACGTCGAACGTATTGATGCCGACCTTCGGGATTTCACGCCAATTGATCCATGAACCAAACGACAAGTGAGCAAGAATCGCCAGTTTCTGTGCGGCATCGCTGCCGTCTACATCCATGGTCGGATCGGCCTCTGCATAGCCAAGCTGCTGAGCCTTTTGGAGCGCCACATTGTAATCGGCCCCCGACTCATCCATTTGGCTCAAGATAAAGTTACTCGTACCATTGAGGATTCCAACAAGCGATTGGACCTGGTTTGCAGAAAAGCACTGGCTGATATTGGCAATGATCGGAATGCCTCCACCTACTGCCGCCTCGAAGGCAATCGAGCGTCCTAGCGATCGAGCCTTATCAAAAAGTTCCGGACCGTGTTCTGCAAGCAGAGCCTTATTAGCTGTAATGATGTCTTTGCCCGCTTCCAATAACTTGAGGGTGATCGTTCGTGCGGGCTCTAAGCCACCGATTAGCTGGGCGACAACCTTGATCTCCGGGTTTTCGATAACGTCTTCGACCCGATCGGTCAAAATTCCCGAAGGCAAAGCGATAGTCCGCGGTTTCTTTAGATCCGCGACGACCGCTTTCTCCAGCCACAAAATCCTCCCTGCATGCCTAGCCGTTCGATCTCCATGGTCCAATAAGAGCTTGGCAACACCAGTCCCAACAGTCCCCATTCCGACAATTGCGACCCGTGTTTTTTCCATAAAAGATACAAAACGTACATAGAGAAATAGTGATCAATTTCCCGGCAAAACGTGGCTGTTACGACTCCATGTTTTGGGTTGCGGTATCGTAATCCATGAATCTGAATCTGAATATCCTAGACTGGATACTCGTACTCGCAACGTGTTCATCAAGTACAAACACCGTGCTTTGGACTGAGGACGAGTACGATTTAGAAAAAGCTCAACTTATGCAAATGCTTTTTTTCTGAGCCGTGAGCGCTAACTCCGAATCCCCCCGCATTGTCATTGATTGCTTCCGGCAAATCACCAAAAGTGACGAATTTTATGTCAATGTAAGAAAAATCCCCTTGTAAGGGGGGATTCTCTTCCATTCCTGCCAAACCGATGCTAGAATCCAAGGAAGGGTAGCTAAACTTTTTCCACAAAAGCCTCTTCTCTCCGACGCCTTTTGGATTTCCCAAGTCCTCATAGAAAGGTCCACGCCTAACATGCGATATGCATTTCGACTGGCTGAACTCCTCGGTCATACTCCGGATCGTCGTAAACGTCCAGGAACCATCAAAGCCATTGTAGAGTACACAGGGCTGGATCGGCACCAAGTCGCCGCCCTTCTTAAAAACGAAGCGAAGTATATACCGATCGAAGCCCTGTCGCGACTGTGTGACTACTTGATCGAGCATGGCTACGCAAAAGCAGACGAGTTGCCAGGAGCACTGTTTGCTATAAAACCCGAAAATTTCTGGGAGCTTCTAGCGAGACGAAGACGGTTGGAAGTATGTATGGGGGTGAGACGACCACCTGATGATCAATCGGCGGACACTGCATGGGTCGTCGCGTCGGATGCGGTTCTCGCCGGCGAAGTCCTCAATGGCGTCTCGACGTTAGGCGGAACAGCCAAGGCTCTCGCCAATGTCGGTGCGGGTGCAATACGAAGTGAGCTTCCACCCCACTTAGAAAATCTAAAGCAAACACTCGTTTGGAGTCCGGTCACAATGCCCGAAGACCAAGTGCGAGCGCGTGTGAAAGAAGTTTACGAGGAGTTCGGTGAAATCGACGGTGATAAAGCTCTGATCTGCCTAGGAAGTGTGAAGAGTAATCTAACTGTTGAAATGGTCATGGGAGCCGCTTTTGGTTGTGACCCGTTTATTTCCCAAGATGATGTGAAGACGGCTAAGGAGCGTTCGTGCCCGTTCTTTCTCCGATATCGCGACAGCGATCCTCATCCGCCCGCAGCATCGGCCGGTATGCGACTTAGTAAAACCGAGAAAGCCGACCAACCTGGCCTCTATTACGAGCAAGCGAATGGCTCGTGGGCCTTCGCTGGTGGTGCAACTCGTGGTCAAGATGCGGCGCTAGTCTTCTACATTTATCGTGAATCCCTCGGTAGGCTCGAAATGATACTCAGCGGTTTCTCGGGACGCGCGACCAGACTCCTCGCTAGAACCCTTGCTCATCAAGCAGAAGTCTTTTGGCCACCGATCTATCACGAGAACTATCTGCAAATCGGCGCTTACATCGTGCAGTACGCTGCATCGAGTGAGACCGATGGAGCCGGAGACATTTTGCGCACAGATTTACTCGCAGAGGCGACCGTTATCCCTCTTCCTGTGGAAGCTATTACACGTCGCTTAGCTAAGGTTTCGTAGCTAAGTTTTTTTGGACAGCCTTCAGGTCGATATTCGATTTGAAACGGTCACTACAGAGGATGTCTGACTGAAATGGATGATCGCCAGAAGGTAAAGCTCGAGGCGATCTCTATTCCTTTCGTAATGATCGTTGCACTGCTGGTCAGCGTGGGAATTCGAGTGGGTTGGCTTGTCATTGATTTTGGCTCGCTCGAAAACGACCCTGATGCGTACAAGGCATTAGCCGAAGGGTACTCAACTAGCGGAACGTTTGGACGGATGGGTTCGGATAGTCTTGTTCGGGCGACCGCGTACCGTCCGCCTGGGTACGTATGGTTGCTTTCTTGGCTTGTTATGGACGGCAAACTGAACGATCTTGCAGTGGGAATACTTCATGGTGTTCTTGGAGGACTAACCTGCTGCTTAGTAGCTCGCATCGCATTCCTTTTATCAGCTAACTACTTGATCGCCGCTGCCGCGAGTATGTGCGTCGCAGTCGATCCAATCTTGCTTAGACAATCCACTCAGACAATGACAGAGACCCTAGCGACTTTTATCGCTATGTCGCTCTGGTGGGGTTGGATCGAGATGAATGTAAGTTCTGGTTCGCCGTGGGCAAGTACGTTATGGATGTTATTACTCGGAATAACTGCAGGCATTGGTTCTTTAGTCAGACCAACCACGCTCGTTTCGATTACCGTTTGGATACTTCTTTGCACGGGGTTACAACTTTGGTCGAACGCAAGAAAAAAGAAGGTAAGTACGATAAATACTTTCGGCGCAACAGATGGTTATGGTCTAATCATAAAGGATTGGGCTGTCTTCCTGGTTGGCATGGCTTTGGTAATGACCCCGTGGGTTTTCCGAAATGCGACGCAGATTGGTCGAGCGACCATGACAACCACGCATGGTGGATACACTATTTTGCTTGCCAATAATCCCGTCCTATATGAAAATATTCGAAACCATGGGTGGGATAGGCAATGGGACGAAACGAGATTTCACCTATTGTGGGATCAACGTCGGCAAGAAGATCCGCGAGAACTCGAGTACTGGAAACGGAGCGAAGAAGACATTTTGAAGGCTTCGAGCGATCCGCCTAAGAATTTTTATTTTGGCGAAAACGGCGAGCATCGCGAGGTCTCCGATGACCGACTGGCCTCAGAAGTTGCTTGGAAAACTATTTCGAGCGATCCAACCACATTTATCAAAAGCTGCTTCGTGCGAATGAGCTGGTTCTGGGCTGTGACGCCGTATCGAGCAGGCGTCTCAAGGATAATCTCTCTAGCCATAGGCGTCTGGTACACGTCCCTATATTTGTGCGTCATTTTGAATGTGGCATTACTTTTACGAGACGGATTCCACAAGCGACTTCCGATGAACCGTTTGAGGCAGTGGATTCCCGCCGTTGCACTCTTGCTCAGCCTCATGCTAGTACACGCGATCTACTGGAGCAACATGCGAATGCGTGCTCCCTTGATGCCCTCGCTTTATGCCTTTCTGCTCGTTAGCTTTGCAAACCTTTATTCGCGACGACGAATCCATTAGTTCAATTTAGTTGGAAGGTTATTAATCATTCCGGTCTATAGCGAACCACTATGATGTTCCATCGATTTAGGATTCAGCAATCGCAGTAGGACTGGCCTTGGTGCGTCGCTAGCAGGTTTGCGGAGATTTCTCGGCTTGGGAAGTCACTTTATGCGTCTGGCACGAGGAATGCTACAACGGTGCGTCATACGGAATCGACCGAAGTCCGTTTTATCTGATCAAAGTACAACAATCGTTTTTTGGCTTATCAAACTAAATATTGGGGGAATCGCGTGAACCAGATTAACGTCGGATGCGAACTTGAATATGACATCGCGTCTCCAACTTCTTTTCTTTTTCACGTCAATGTGGCTCAAACAAGTCGCCAAGCCATTATTGGTGAGAACTTGTATGTCTCCACAGGAGTCATTGTTGAAAGACTCTACACAGGTCTGCAGTCCAATATCGCACAACGATGCTTCGTTCAACCAGGAAGTTTTAGCCTCTATTACGAGGCAACCGTTGACCTATCTCCCGAAGTCGATTTTGCCATTCATTTGTATGAGAAAAACTATGCTGAACTGCCATACGATGTATTGCCGTATTTAAACCCTAGTCGCTACTGCGAATCGGACCTGCTCGGGAATTTTGCGGTTACGCAGTTTGGCCATGTACCACGTGGTTTGGGTCGAGTTCGCTCAATCTGTGATTGGGTATTTGATAGTCTGACTTACGTCTCTGGGTCTACCGATTCGCAGACCACAGCACAAGATGTTTTTGTTCAACGTCGAGGTGTCTGCCGCGATTACGCGCATCTATCGATTGCTTTGTGTCGGGCACTTGGCATTCCTGCTCGTTACGTATGCGGTTACGCAATAAATCTTCAGCCTGCCGATTTTCATGGATTCATCGAGGCATACTTAGGAGATAGTTGGTACCTTTTTGATGCTACTCGAATGGCTTTACTTGAAGGTTTGGTTCGAATCTCAACCGGTCACGATGCCGCCGATGTTCCGTTTGCGACTTTCGTCGGGTCTGCATCGCTGAAATCAAAGAAAGTGTGGGCTAGTCTGCCTCAAGGGTCTGCTGCCATAGGGCCACCTTCCGAACAAGTGGCAATCTCTACTGCTTAAGAACTGCATAAGATTGAAAATCGCGACAGAAGATAACATCAATCTTTTTTCTACTCCAACTGCAACCGCCCTCGCACGGTAACCTGGCAAAAAGTGTCGCCGATGATCAAATTGGGCCAGATTGTTTGGGAAGAAACACTCACCGAAGGCCTTGAAAACGGACCCGACGCATTCATTGGTCAATTTATTTATCGATTTGGAAGCTTTGGGATCACTTTAGTTTGTAGCCTTGGGCTCGGCGGGAGCTTCCAATTAAGCTGTAGCGAAACAGTAGTTTACCCCAGTCGAAGATTCTTGGTGCGGGAATAAGGAAGAACCCAAGCAATCCTAGCACGTCTATCGGTAATGAGTTCTCGAATGCCTTCCAGGTGCATTGTCGTGCCGAGGGTAAAATGGGACCATTCGTACCGTCCAAACAAAGGATCGGGAAATTGGTCCCAATCTACTTTTGGAAGTTTCAAATCTGCCGTTCGCTTAAAATAATTTTAAGCTGCGAAACCTTCTATCCACAAGCGTGTTTCTTAGCCCTATGGCCAACAAGTTCCTCGTTTGGGAATCAAATCGTGAAGAGACTCGTACTATTGGTTTTTCTTTTTGCAGTTCTGTCGTTCCAAGCCGCCATCGCTCAATCGCCGCAAAAAGGCCAAGCGAAAAGTGACGCCCCAAAGGCGAGCAAACCGAAACCTTCCGGTCGAGATTTAGCATTTTTTGAAACAAAGGTTCGGCCGCTATTAGTGGCGAAGTGCTACCAATGCCACTCCTCGAAGGAAAATGCGGCCGAGGGAGGTTTACTGGTCGACTCACGCGATGCACTTCTTCAGGGAGGAGACGGCGGTCCAGCGGTCGTTGTGGGGGATTCGAAGGCGAGCTTGCTGTTGAAAGCGATCGAGTACAACGACTCTGATTTTGCCATGCCGCCCCCAGATGCTGGAGGAAAAATGTCCGCTGACGAAATCGAAACGATTGCCAAGTGGATCCAAATGGGGTTGCCCGATTCCCGGAAACGAACCACGACCGGCCACGATGCTCAGGACTACAGAGAAATCAAAAAATGGTGGTCGTTTCAACCAATGAAGCAGCCAGTCGTGCCTGGCAAGGAAACGGTCGCGGTTAACGATTCGCAGAAACCGTGGTCAACAAGCGAGATCGATTTGTTCGTCGACGATGTCCGGGCAGCTAAGGAGCTTCGACCCGGCCCCGATGCTTCACCTGAGACATTGGTTCGACGCGTTTACTTTGACTTGATTGGGCTACCTCCTTCGGGTGATGAGTTATCGAAGTTTGAAAAGGAGGTTGCTACCGCAGGATTTGAAAAAGCTTTTGAAGTGACTGTCGATCTCCTGTTAGCATCACCCGATTTCGGTGTTCATTGGGGGCGTCACTGGTTGGACGTCGCCCGTTACGCCGAATCGTCTGGACGAGAAGTGAACGTCAACTATCCGCACGCCTGGCGGTATCGAGACTGGGTTATCGATGCCGTAAATGAAGACAAGCCCTATGATCAGTTTCTCCGCGAGCAGATAGCTGGGGATTTATTGCCAAGTAATTCGCCCAAAAAGCAGGCAGACAACATGATTGCGACGGGATTCCTAGCAGTTGGATCGCGTGCACTCAACGAAATGAATCCGAAACAGTTTGAAGTCGATCAAGCTGACGAGCAGATTGACACGGTATTCCAGGCAACGATGGGTCTGACTGTCGGGTGTGCGAGATGTCATGATCATAAATTTGATCCGATCCCACAAACGGATTATACGGCCGTGGCAGGAGTTTTCCTGTCGACGAAGACCCATTTTGGTGGAACATCGGGTCGACAAGATCGAAACGTAACTGATCTACTCGCACTACCAATTGGAAGTGGGCAGAAAGTCCTCATCGACCCTAAGACGCGTGAGGAGATTACTAAATTGAAGGGAGAGCTTCTGGAGTTAGGAGGTGAGCTCGAGAAACTACGTCGCTCAAACATCAAAGCCATCGTGGGGACAAAGGCCGGTGAAAAAAGCGAGCCGAAAATCGATCGAAGTACGATTCGAGAACGCAATCAGTTAGAGCAACGTCGTGCTGAACTCATGACTACTCTTGAGCAGTATGACGATCAGGGGCAGCCGCTCGCACTGGCGATGGGGGTGACCGATAAACAACCGGAATCGAAAACGACTCAAAAGCTTCGTAAGGCTGCTTCCAAGAGCGGTGGCAACAGGCGATCAAGTTTTACCTCCATTGGAAACAGTCCTTTGTTTGCGCGAGGCGACATCGCATTGCCTGGAGAACAAATCGAGCGAGGGATTCCGCCGACCCTTGGGCACTCTCCGAAGTATGATGTTCCGCAAAAATCGAGCGGTAGACTAGAGCTTGCCAAGTGGATTACACGGGACAACAACACATTTACTTCGCGAGTGGCTGTGAATCGTATCTGGTCGAATTTAATTGGGCAGGGCTTCGTCACTTCGCTCGACAACTTTGGTACCACTGGCAGCGTCCCCTCGCACCCTGAATTACTCGATTACCTAGCGTTAAAGTTTGTTTCGCAAGGTTGGAGCATCAAAAAAGTGATCCGAGAGATAGTGCTGAGTCGTACGTATCGAATGGGCTCCAACTTTGATGAGAGCAGTTTTGCTGTCGATCCCGACAACGCGTACCTATGGAGAATGAATTCCAAGCGACTACCGGGGGAGTCCATTCGCGATGGAATTTTGGTTGCAAGTGGTGCACTGGACAAGGAACCTATTGTTGGCAGTCCAATTGCGGAAACCGGTGCTGGTCGCGTGGATCGAGCAGTCCAGATGTTGCAACGCAGGTACCGCGGCAATCAGCAACAGGAATCGAGTTCGCGGTCGATCTATCTTTCGCTCGCGCGCGGTGCCTTACCTGAGCTGCTGGAAATTTTTGACGCGCCGGACGCCAATGCGGTTCAAGGTCATCGCGACACTACCAATGTACCATCCCAGTCGCTTTACATGCTCAATAGCCCGTGGATTGCCGCCCAGTCTAAGCTCGTCGCGAAACAGATTATCGCAGCTGTCCCAGGAAAAATGGCGGAGAGGGCTGACAAGCGAATTGAGTATGCGTATCGAAGTATCTTGTCACGCAGCCCTTCCGCGGAGGAGCGACAACTGTCCAAGAAGCTGCTCGGGGAACTTCGGGCTAATCCAGAAATTGGACTTAGCTCTCTTGCTCGTGGCTTGATTGCCTCGGGTGAATTTCGTTCGATTGATTAGTAATCGTTATTCCATTCATTTGTCCGAATCTAGGTGTGTTAAAATGTCTATCAACCGTACACTTTGCAACGACCGGCAGCTCCTTCACAGCCGACGATCTATCCTTCAAGCAAGCTCATGCGGCTTTGGATGGTTGGCGTTCTCTTCAATCGCGTCCCACGCTTCCTCAACGCGGGCGAGTTCGCCGGATACGAAAAAGGGAGACTTTCCAGCAAAGGCGAAAAGGGTCATCTTTTTGTGTATGCGAGGTGCTCCATCTCATGTGGATACATTTGACTACAAGCCGTTACTCAAGAATGCGGACGGCAAGGAAGGCCCTAAGAAAAATAGTCAGTGGATGGCATCTCCGTGGAAGTTTAATCAGCAGGGAGAAAGTGGGCACTGGATGTCTGAACTTTTTCCAGCGCTGGGTAAACAAGCCGACAAGCTTTGCATGATTCACTCCATGCAAACCGATCTTCCAGCCCATCCACAAGCGATGGTACGACTGCACACCGGGTCTAGCCAATTTGTTCGTCCCTCACTTGGAGCCTGGACGCTTTATGGGCTAGGAACGGAGAACGATAATCTTCCTGGATTTGTCGTGATCTCTCCGGCTGGCGGGGCTGGAGGTTCTCAAAACTATGGCTCGGCATTCTTACCTGCTAACTATCAGGGCACACGAATTGGAAGTGACAAGGGAGATATACAGCAATCGAAGATGGCTAACCTAGCACCGGCGGTTGGCCCACAACGTCAGCAAGCCGAATTAGAGTTTATTCAATCGATGAATCAAGAAAAGCTGCGTCGCGATCAATCCAACAATGAATTAGATGGCGTTATCAAGTCCTACGAGCTTGCCTACCGAATGCAAGGCGAGATGCCTGAAGTCATGGATATCTCAAAAGAGTCTGAAGAGACGAAAAATCTATATGGTCTTAACTCGCCCAAGTCTGCGAACTTTGGGGCCAAATGCTTGATGGCCCGCCGGATGATTGAATCGGGCGTTCGATTTGTGGAGGTTTCGCATGGAAATTGGGATCACCACTTCAACATTGAGCAGGCGCTTCCCAGCAGTTGCGAAGAGATCGACCGAGGCGCGGCTGGACTGTTGATTGATTTGGAAAGGCGCGGTCTGCTTGAGGAAACGCTGGTCGTATGGACCGGCGAATTTGGGCGAACACCCTACGCCCAAGCGAAGAGCGGTCGCGATCATAACAATAAAGCCTTTACCCTGTGGATGGCCGGAGGGGGTGTCAAGGCAGGGAAATCGTACGGATCATCTGGCGATTTCGGGCATGAAGCCACTGAAAATCCTGTACCGATTGTCGACTTCCATGCAACCATGTTGGCGCTGTTGGGGCTGGATCATGAGAAGCTAACGTACCGCCACGCAGGTCGCGATTTTCGCTTGACGGACGTCAAAGGGCGAGTCGTTCGTGACGTCATTGCCAGCTAGAACCCAATGAGATCGTTCCGAGCAAATCAGCCTAGTGCCACAAAATGGAAGTTCCTTCCGTTCTTGACGCGACCGGAACGTAAATGCAAACTCTCCCCTCGCTTCGCTCGAACCTGCCGGACGTTGGCCAGATGAAATATAGTTTCTACTGAGCCGTGAGCGCTAGCTCCGGGTTCCCCCCGGTTAATCATCCAATCAATTCAATCGCCGCGCGGCACCCGTGGCTAGCGCCATCGGCTCAGGTGTCTGCCTGGAAGGCAGCGAGGGGCGAGAACTAGGTGATCTTGTTGACGAACGCAAAAATGGATGGAACTTTGGGATTGTGGCACTAGCCAGCTCGATTTGCTTGGAAAAGTTTGAACATCGGATCTGCAATTTGAGATGCTGACGATTTACTGAGTTCCTCTGATAGGACCTGATCGAGTTGCCCTTGGAAGATTTTTTCTGCGCGGCCTCCGTTGAAGTAGGCTGCATCATCTTGGGTCGATCGCATCGAGGATATCAGTTGTCCGAAGAACGTTTGTCCTACAAAAGCGTTAAATGTCTCTCGAAGTTTTCCATCGGGGGCTTTCACGTCGTGTCGTGTTTCATTGGAGCCGATCTCCGAGGAACTATCGATTGAAGATGATACTGGCTGTGATGGGGGGCTGTTCAAGAGCTCGGCAAAATTCAGTCTAATGTCACCGTTATCATCTGTTAGCTTACCACGCGGAGCGCTACCCGTAACGCTGTTGCTTAATGCATTGAAGCTATAGGGTGAACCTGAATTAAATTTAGCCTCTAACGGTGTCCGCTGAATATTCATAGTTTACTCCTAGTCCACTACCAATTCGCCGTATAGGTTGCCCTGGCGATCGATGGCTTTGATGATCGAGATAACATCGTCCGTTGGGACTGCCAGTAGGTTTAACGCGTCAACGAGTTGTTTAAGGGTTGTTTGCTGATTTAAAGGCGTTCGTCTATCAATACCGATCCCAACAAAGCTGCCTCCAGGCGGTATGGCCGAAGGAGTCGACGAGCGAGTCGAGAGTGTAAGATTCTTATGAGAAATCGCGACGGGCGCGATTGTCACATCGTCGCCAATTACAATGATACCTTCTCGTTCCCGAATCGTTACTCTTTTGTTTTGCTTTTGATTCACGAGCGGTAGGTCTAGGATCATTGATATAAACTGGACAGGTCTTTCGCGATAGTTCGATGGAATTTTGACGGCAACGTGCATCTGGTCGATAGCAACAGCAGCGGAGTCTTGGCTCCTGCTGGAGATGGTGGATTGCTGGCTGTTGCTAAGATTCAATCCGTTCTGAACATAGTCGTTGATCGTGTCTTCGATTTGCTGTGCCATTGAGAATGAGCTGTGACTTGTTTCGAGCACTAGCGTAATTTGCTCGTTCGCTAAGTATTCGGTTTGAACGGCTGCTTCCATTTTGCAACCGTTGTTGATTTTGCCCGTCGTGATTTGCCGAGGTCCGTCGACAACGATTGGCCCTTGGGCTAACGCAAAGACGGTTGGTTGGTCTGCTCGTGGTCCCAGAAGTGGAGTCATCATTAGATTGCCACCTTCAAGACTCTTTGCATTGATTGCACTGACTACACAGGGGAGTTTGTCACCAGGTTGCGCGCCAGTTGGCGGGATCGTGACCGTGACAAAGACCATCGCGACGTTCTTTGCAGATTCGATATCTTTTTCAATGAGTCGACCTTGAATGTCCGAGGCGACTTGTCCACCCATCAACTGCATCGATCGAGCCAACGCACGAATCATCGGCTTCATGTTTCCGTCGCCAGTCCCTTTTAAACCGACGACCAAGCCAAGTCCCTGCAGTACGTTTTCTTCCTGTCCCTTCAGTCGGACAATATCACGAATGCGAAACTCGGATTGGGACAGGGTCACCGTTGGCTGGCAAGCCGCAAAGATTATGAACATAGCCAAAGCGCCAAGGCATCGGGATCGTATCATTTCTCGTTCGCCTTTCCCTTAAAAACGTTGGCAACGTGAATACTTCGAATTAGCGAAGCCTAGCTGATTCTGAAGGCTCGACGAAAGAGCATTTTGAATGGGTGTGCTGGCTTTTCACCAAGACGGCACGCAAAAAATCCAAGTTGTTCAGGCGGCGGCCGCTCGACTATTTCGCGGGTCAAACAGAGATGCGTGGATCGCAGGCTCGGCTGCCGCCACTATCGGGGGTAACTAGTGCAACTTCAAAACTATTGCTTACGGGTCAATAAAGACAAGATTTTGTCTGGCTAGCCTAGCTTCCCGAAGTGGACAGGTGTGGTAGCGTTAAGCAAGAAGTGTCAAAAATAGGGCTGATTCCTGGTGAATCATGGGCTAGAATCCAATCAAATGGATTTTTTTCGCACTTGCCGTTTCACGGGCTTGGTTTGCGTGTCGTTATTTCAAAGGATAGGTCATGGTTCATGAACTCTTGTAGACTCCGATCAAATAGACTCCAATCGAATGGACTCCGGTCAAAAGCATTTACGCTGGTCGAGCTTTTAGTTGTCATTGCGATCATCGGTATTTTGGCCGGGTTGATCCTACCCGCCATCCAGCAGGCCCGCGAGGCTGCTAGGCGGATGCAATGCTCTAGCAATCTCAGGCAGCAAGGTCTTGCCACGTTGTTGTTTCATGACACCTACGGCATTTTTCCTCCAGGGAGAATCGCTCCTCGGCCAGGCGAGCCCGCCGAAGTAAGCTGTGGAGGCGAGGAACCTACTTGGCCCGTCCATATCCTTCCATTCATTGAGCAGTTTTCTCTGAGGGCCGATTGGGACGCCTATGAGAAATGGTATCGACAACCTGCTAAGGTGCGAACCGCAGCCATACCGATCTTCAATTGCCCGTCGCGTCGAGGTGCGAAACAGTCGCTTGGCACTAGGCCCGTAGCTACCCAGGGCGGAGGTGGAACGTTACCGTGCGGTTGTCCGATTCCAGGAGCCACTTCCAACGTCGACGTTACCGGTTTCGTCAGTGACTATGCCGGGAGCCATGGCGATTTATCTCCAGGAGCCAACGGGTTGAGTACGGATTTCTATTTCGGAGGCAACGGAACAGGTATCCTGATTACTTCCCAACCAGCATGTCGCGATGGCAAACCCTATGACTGGATCGACCAACTTAGGTTGAGCAACGCAGTCGATGGTACTAGCAATACGATTTTGATCGGTGAACGACATGTTGCTGTCTCGCAGTTCCTGAAGTTTCCCTATGATAGTCCTATCTACGATGGTGGACATCTGCCCGCGAGCATGAGGTTGGCTGGTCCCGGCTTGCCGATCGCTCATGGACCGACGGATGTAAATGCGAGCTTTTACGCCTTCGGCTCGTGGCACGTCGGGACTTCGCAGTTCGCTCTCTTGGACGGTAGCATCAAGTCATTTTCAACATCGATGGATACCGTATCACTTGGTCAATTGACCAACCGAGCAAATTCTCAGGTTGAAGTAGTCCACTATGAATAGTGAACCCAAGTAGTGACCGACAGATTGGGCGATGGCTACGGAGTCGTCTTCTCCAAAACCAGAGTCACAAAATTGTCATCGGCTTTAGCGATTTCTATGTTTAGTCCCGAAGTGGAATACTCGGAGTACCGTGCTGAAACTCGGGGGCCATGTTGGTGTGAACTTCCAATGCCCTCGGAAATAATCATTTGTTGCACGATTACCTCGTGTCTTCCCGCAACAGCACCATCATCCACCAGAAACGTACTCAACGCAAACGAGCCATCTTGGTTAATTTTTCCGCGAGCAATGACACGTGAATGGACTGCTTCGGAACGAAATTCCACGCTGCCCATCTCGATCGATTTACCGTCCTCTAGCACCACTCGTCCGCGAACCATGTACGTTTTCGGGCCACCCGCATCGCATCCAACCAGAGTGCATGCGACTACTAAAAACAGTAATATCTCAATAGACTTTCCGCATCCGATAGACGACATGATTGCAATTCTTGAAACGAGTGGGTGATGACCGCAATACTTGAGTAGACCCCCAATTGTAACAAGGTCTCTCAAGAATTGACAACTTTCTAACGACCTTAAGCGGCCGCTGGCGCATCGCTCTCAGGCAATACCACGAGGCGGCTATCGACTTGGTAAAGCTTCGCGTTGCCAGCTTTTCCAATTTCACTGGTTACACCGCAGCGGTGAAGGACGTAGGCGACTTGCTGCGCAAACCATCGCGGTCGATCCAACCACTGAGCAAGGATAGAAGTGTCGAAAATAAGTTGTTGCGTCACCTTGTGCCTTTTTTGTCGCGTTTTCGATTGATCTACTTGCATCACCGGAGCGAATCCAGGTTGCATTGAAACCATTCTCCAGAGATCGGAAGTGTCATGAAAAGTGAGTTCGTCGTGAATCGATACGATGGTTTGATCGAGGACTCGGTACTGTTTCGAACGTATGCGCCGCTTCTTCTCCGGCACACGCACTTCCTCAACGTCGAGCAGTGGAACTTCTATCGTCAATCGTGAGTTCGGGAAGACTTGAGTGAAATGGAGTAAGCTTGCAAATACGTCGAGATGGTTACTGCGCTTTGGACTACGGCGTCTACGAATAGTCTTCAACGACTTCGCATCAACCGTGTGAACCCATTTGTTCGCGATGATAGGTTTGATGACTCGCACTGAATGCGTTTCGAGCAGTTTCGCGACTTTGTTTCGAATCGCGCCTAAGCCGGCGTGCTGAACTTCGACGAGATTTCCTTGATAGTCGATCGCATCGATACGATACGCTCCAACACGGACTTCAATTTGAGAATCGTCAGCAGCGTAATGAGCCTTCAGCATCCGATGCAGGCTTGTTTCCATAGTCTCTTTACGCAGGTTTGGGGATGCCAAAGTCTTCAATGGTTAGTAGCGTAGTTAGGCTTAATCCAGCTGCTTCAAAGGCTGAGCGGCCACCCTCGAGTCGATCGATCACAGCCACAACACCGAGTACTTGAAGGCCAAAATCTTGGGCGGCTCTCACGGCCTGAAGTGCGCTTCCTCCGCTGGTCACGACATCTTCGACAATGATTGCCTTCATCCCCGGATGTACTGGCCCTTCGACCAACCGGCCCATGCCGTGCTGTTTGGCTTCCTTGCGAACCATAAAACCTAAGGTCGATAGCCCACGTTGGCCCGCAATCATCACGACGCCGGCAGTGATGGGGTCGGCTCCGATAGCCATTCCACCAACGCAGTCGGGAACGTTGTCCGCGTATTCAGTCGTGATCGCATCGAGAATTCCGCAAGCGATTTGGTTGATTCCCTGCGGATGCAAGGTCACGTGACGGCAGTCGAGATAATAGGTCCCTTTTTTGCCACTTGCGAGCGTAAAGTCACCAAAACGAAGTGCGTGTTGGCGAATAATTTCAATCAAAGTTTCTTTAGAGTATTGCATAGTGGTGAGCATTATCGCCAAAGCTTTGTCGTCGGAAAGCCCACCATGAATTGTCTACCTATCTTTTGATCGTAACTTGAGATCCGCGGCTGAGCATGGAGAAGACATCGCCTGCGTCCAATGGCGAAAGGCTGATGCAACCAAGTTTCCCATTCTCCGTGTTACCACTAGATGCGGTACCATGAATGCTTACATCCTGGCCGAGGTCGATCCACCAACCGCCGTAGGGGTTACGTGGATCGGAGCCATCAATTTGAGTGCCACCCAATCCGTAGTAGTTTCGGTTGCGTTGCTTGTCGAGGACCTGAAATACACCTTCTTTAGGCGCTGGGTCGGCACCAGTCGAGATCGGAAAACGTCCCGCGTAAAGTTCACTCAGGAATACAGTCATTTCATTGTTTTTCATGTCGACTTCTGCTCGAAAGGGGCCTTGGAAGACCTTCAGTTTGGTGCCTGGTAAGACTGCACCTGGGCTATCCACCGCATTAATTTTGGCAAGCAGTTCCGACGGTATTTCGAATCGTTTAGCGATCGTTTCAATCGTTTCTCCTGGGCCAACAACATAGGGCGTGTCGAGGAGATGACGACGGGAGTAAATCACTTCGCCAGATAACGAGTCTAGTAAGTCAATCAGGTCACGCGTTTGAGGTTCGCTCAATTCGGGCGAACCATAGAAAACGCTTAACGTCGTCAAGGCTTCCTTGAAGAGTCCTCGATCGACTTGGTCCAAAGCGACTTGCTTGGCGCTTTCGTAAGATCGACCAGTCAGATTAGCTTGCTTCGAAGGTGATACAAGTTCTGTTTCGCTCTTGTTCGCATTGCCTGCAACTTCGTCCGTCTGTTCGGGATTGTCATTAAAGTTAGTTTCCGTGCTCGCCGTCTTCGTAGGAGTTCCAAAAGCGGATGGAGCGGAGAGGCCAGATTGACTTCCTTTTACATTCAGACCGAATACAGGCGCGTTCGAATCGGCCCCATTTGCTGCTGACAGCGATTTTGGCTGCATCGTGTCTTCAGTAGGCTCTTCGCTTTTGAGCTTAGGAGTGACGGCGAAGCTAGGCGGAGAACTACCGCTAGGGTTCGGTGTGGGGATCGCTGTCAGTTTGGGGGGAGCAAGACTTCCGAAGTTTGCCCCGGATTCCGCGTTGGAGTTGTTTCCGAAGCTTGGCGCTGGGCCTCCGAACGAAGGAATTGCGGCAGGCTTCAAGCCAGAATTGCTTTGAAAGCCGCCAGTACTATTTTCTGAACCGCTGAAACTTGAAAGCGATGACGGGTCAGACATGGTCAAGTCCACATCTAAGTTCGACTCGCTATCTAGCATCGCCTGAAGCTCTGGAGGTAAGTCCGTGTTGGCTCCGTTGATAGCGATATACGCTCCGTAAAGAACGACAAGTAGTAAGACTACAACAACTGCTGTTTTGATGGTTTGCACTGTGGTCCTCCCTGACCAATGGCTACCGAAAGGCCGGGTTCAGTACTTCATCCACAGAAGCCACTGTTTTCAAAATCCCGTCGATTCCACTATTCGTATAGAGAACTGATGCCATAAAGAATAGGTCAAAATCCAAAAATCTTTACGACCGCTATTCTAAAATGGCTTCCTGTACCCCGGGTGGTGGCCTGTTGAAAACTGAGCCGTGAGCGATAGCTCCGGGTTCCCCCCGGTTAAACATCCAATCAAGACAATCGCCTCGCGTCACCCGTGGCTAGCGCCATCGGCTCAGTGGTCAGCTTGAAGGGCAGTGAGATTTTGATGTTGGAAACTTTTGTGAATAATCGTACAACCGACATCAAGGTCGGCCTGTAGAAAAAAGACACTGGAAGTCGAAATGGATCATCATGCTCAAGGCATTGGAGCTAGCAGGCTTTAAGAGCTTTGCGGACAAAACACGATTTGATTTTCCGGATGGAATCACCGTCGTCGTTGGACCAAACGGTTCTGGGAAGTCCAATATCGTCGACGCCATTAAGTGGGTGCTAGGTACCCAGAGCGCCAAAAGTCTTCGCGGCGACGATATGGCTGATGTAATCTTCAAGGGCTCCGGAGCAGGCGGTCGAAAACCGTCTAATTCTGCCGAAGCAACGCTCATACTCGATAACGCAAATAGAAAACTTGCTATCGATTCGGAAGAGATTCACGTCACTCGTCGCGTGTATCGGAGTGGAGAAAGTGAGTACCTCATCAACCGACAGGCATGCCGGTTGAAAGATGTAAAAGACTTGTTTCTAGGATCTGGTGTGGGCGTTGATGCTTACAGTTTGATCGAACAAGGAAAAGTTGACCGAATGCTCCAAGCGTCGGCCAAAGACCGTCGAGCCATTTTCGAAGAGGCGGCAGGCATATCGCGTTTCAAAGCTAAGAAGGTCGAGACTGAGCGAAGACTTACTCGTGTCGATCAAAACCTGATTCGTCTTAAAGACATCGTCGATGAGGTTCACGGACGACTAACAAACCTAAAAGGGCAGGCAACGAAGGCAGCACAGTTTCGTGAATTGACCCAACGGATGAGCAGCCTGCGGTGGCAATCGGGGCTTGGGAAGTTTAAATCGTTACTTTCGCAATCTGAAAAACACTATCAAGAGACGGTTAAGATTCGCGATTCTCTGGTGGGTCTTCAGGAACACGCGACTATCGCCAAGGAGGAGTTAGAACTGTGCGACCTTCAGCTCGAGTCGAGCCAGGGATCACTTCAAAACGACCAACAAGCCTATCAGGTTCAGCGAGAAAGGATCGCTAGCCTCGAGAGTTCTCGGGCTGCGCTGTTAGTTAGAAACACAGAACTAATAGCTGAGAAGGGGTTAGTCGAAAGTCGACTGACGGCACTCGAACAACGAGTGGAGTTGACAACGGAGCAGATTGCTGAACGATGCATCGAAGTCGACCGATTGGGAAGTGAATGGACTAGCCAGGCTCAGCGTGTTGCGGATCTTGAGGAGAGTCGAAAATCGCTTGACGCATCGTTTTATGAACATTCGTCTAATGTAGATACGATTCGAAGCAACATTACTGGTCTTTCAAAACTTTCGCAAGAACTTCAATCTCGAATCGCAATCGAAAACGGAAAGCTTCAGCAATACGAACTTGCTATCGAGGACTATACAAGACAGATTGCGTCACTCGATGCCTCGCTGGACAGCCAAAAAGCCGGAGTGTCTCTTACCCAAGCATTGCTCGAGCAACACCGAGACGAGGCCGAGAAAGCCGATTTGAATGTTGAAGCTGCGCAAGCCGAAATCGAGGTGATACAGCTTCAGTTCGCAAGCGCGCAAGAGAAATCAATCGGCGATCAAGGACGGCTGCATGGCACCAAGGAACGATTGCTATTGTTGGAACAAATAGATGAACAGCAGGAAGGAATTGGACGCGGTGCCAAGCGATTGTTGGAGCTTGCCAAAGAGCAGCCGCGTTCTCCTTGGAATACGGTTCAAGGTCTTGTCGCAGATTTGATTGAAATCGATATCCACCTAGCTCCATTGATTGACGTGGCGCTCGGTCAAAGGGCCGAAACGGTCGTATTGTCAGACGGCAGTATCGTCGATCTCGTCCGCGATGGTGCGGTTCAACTAGGAGGGCGTGTTTCCATGTTGAGAATGGATCGACTCCCAAGCCGTCGTCCAGGCGAACGCATTCAGTTGGATGGTCTGCGCGGCGTTCTTGGGCGAGCGGATCGGCTAGTGCATACTCAGCCAAACTATATTCCGTTAGTACAGTTTCTCCTGGGAAATACTTGGCTTGTCGATACGCTTGCAACGGCACTCGATCTAAGTCACCTCCGTGGAGCTGGTTTAAGTTTTGTAACGGCTGAGTGCGAGCGCATCGACTCTGATGGAACGGTTTCTATCGGATCGCTTCAGACAGCCATTGGCCTCGTTTCACGTCGTAGCGAGATTCATGCTGCCCGTGATCAGATTACGAGCTTGGAAATTACAATTGCGGAGAACGCTAATAGACTTGCTGAGGTACAGGCTTCGATTGCTTTGCAACACGCAATCCTACGCAACCGCAACGAAGAATCTCGCGATAAATCACTTCAATACTCAAGTATTTCTCTAAAGCTTGAGTCGGATAGGTGTGCTTTGGATGCTACCATGTCTCGAGCTAAAACTATTCGAGACTCAATTGGTAACACCATTACAAAGAAGTCGTTAGTTGAATCAGCGATTGCATTATCGGTGGAAAGTCTTGCTAGGTGCCATGCTGAGATAGTCGTCTTACAATCAGAAGTCGACAGAATCGTGAGTTACATCGAATTTTATGAAAGAGACCGAAATAGGTTCCAAGAGTCGATCACGGGCGAACGGATACAGCTCGCGAAACTAGACCAGAGTCTCGAAGGATTGAAAGTATCATTAAGTCAGTTGAACCGAGACGCTTCCGAGCGCCAACAGCTCGCTACCGATGCTAGCGACTCTTTGTCGATGCTAAGTTCGCGATTGCTCACGACAATGGAACAGGCGAATTCGGCAAAGGATGAGATTGACACGCTCGCGCTGCAATCACAAGCCACTAAGAAAAACATGGAGTTTATTCAAGGTGAAATCGAAGCCAAGCGAATCGAACGTTCACTGAGCATCAAACTGGTTGAGCAGGGTCAACGGCAAGTTGATAAAGCGAAAGAGAAGCTGGAACTCATGGCCGAAGATATCGCTCGATTTGGTGAAGCGACTCGGCAACTACTCACGCAGTATCGGGACGAATATCAAATTGACTTGACAGATCCAGAGGCGACTGGAAGTATACCAATGGATGCGACGCCTGAATCGATTGAATCTGAAATGAATAAACTACGATTAAGTCTTGCATCCGTCGGCTCTGTCAATATGGAAGCTCTTGCGGAGTTGGATTCGCTTCAAGGTCGTTACGATGTTTTGAACAATCACTACTTGGACTTGATTACCAGCAAAGAAAATCTGCAAAAAATTATTGAAAAAATTAATAATGATTCCAAGCGGCTGTTTACTGAAACGTTAGATGCCATCCGAACAAACTTTCAAACACTCTACCGTCGATCATTCGGTGGCGGTTTTGCAGATTTGGTCCTCGAAGAGGGCGAAGACCTGATGGACGCGGGGGTGGAAATTGTTGCTACGCCTCCAGGAAAGACAGCCTTGTCGAATTCATTGCTCAGCGGTGGAGAAAAAGCGCTGACTGCGGTCGCTTTGATCATGGCAATTTTTCAATTCAAACCTAGTCCATTTTGTATTCTCGATGAAGTAGATGCTCCCTTTGACGAAGCAAATATTGGCAGATTTGTTTCCGTCCTCACCGATTTCCTCCACATGACCAAGTTCGTAGTTGTTTCGCATAGCAAAAAAACCATGACTGCAGCGAACACGATTTACGGCGTGACGATGCAAGAGAGCGGCGTTTCTCGTCAAGTTGCAGTTCGATTTGAAGAAATCGATGACGAAGGCAATCTTAGTAAGGCTGCGTAAACTAAGTTATCGCATGGCGTTTCCTAACATTCATGCTCTTTAATGCGATCGTCGACGCGATAAGAAGGCTATCCCAAACGTCGGGCCTCCGCTACAAACGGTTACAGCCGAACACGTATCGCAGAATCTCTCCTTCCTAGAAAGCTTGGATGCCAGTGGCAACTTCGTCGATCGCGTCAGGTCAATCTCTGAGTTACTCCAAGCAAGACTACTCCAATACCGGATGGCTTCAGGCGTTCATAGGTTCTCCTAACCCGTCAATTCAAGAGACTCGACTTTCTATCAAGAAGGTGCTGGATGCCATTGAGTCCTTGAGCAGTCTGACGACAATTCGAGAAAAAGCCGAATTGCTTGAGGATTCCATCAATATGATTTGGTCCTACAGCAACAGCTTCCAGTTGCGGTGGCTCGTCCAAACCATCCCGGCTAAGGGAATCGACTGGCATATTGAAGGGAACGATGACTTTACGGTCAGTATGAATAGCCCTCTCGAATTGGAAAACGCTAAGGATTGGGCTTCTGCCCTAGGGATTCGTGATTGGCAAACGTCGGTGACTACGAAGATTTTAAAAGGTGATTTTGTAACTTGGCAGCGTCGAGTTGCACGTCAGGGAAGTTCCGGGCAATCGCATGGGTTTACCTACGAAGCAACTGGAAACACCAACCTAGAACTCGCCACAACGGCCTCTTGGACCGCCAACCAATGGGCTGACGGAAAGTGGGATTTCCAGATCGACGGGCAGCCGATGATGACAACAGAACTAGAAGAGCCTGTTACGACAGATCGCCCTTCCTTTGAATCGGCAATGGAATCCATTCTTTGGGCGATCGCTTATGCAGATGCAGAAATTCGAGAACCCAAAGGGTTTACGCGTAGCGGCGCTGGACTTCCAGCACTCTTGGTTTCCGGTACTGGCTCGCTTCCTTCTTGGTGTGATTCCGTTGCGGCATTCAGGAAGATTCACCAAGCCGTGATCACCTCAAACGACACAAAATTTACACCTCGATTTCAGTTCGTTTGGTCGTCCGTTTGGCCTGTACTGTACAGCCGAAGAAAAAAGCTTCGGCGCGATTCGTGTGACCTCAATACTATTCGTCAGCAACTCGATTACTGCTTCGAGACCGAACCCGCGTTGACTCGATGGATATTCGTCTTTGGCGAACTACTTTCGCAAACCTTTGTGGGTGACGGCCTAGGTATAGCTGTCAAATATCGAACATAGGATGCTTTCGACTTGGAATGGAGTCGATTTCCTAACTTCCGTAGCGGCGATTATTCCAAAGCAAGGCATAAAACGACAAAACCCACCTCTTTCAAGGTGGGTTTTGTCGAACTCTTAGGTTTCTAGCTATCTGTTAATGCCTTGTATGAGAAGTTGAACACCAAAGGTAAAGAATGTTCCAAGGCTGAAGTTCAGGATTTCCTCTTCAGGTTTGAAATGG
>Ga0105045_10000954_pt1 | contig 22744 bp, 14 predicted proteins | sample MAT02_FD_78089 | JGI IMG/M metagenome (GOLD analysis project Ga0105045, IMG submission 78089) | Freshwater microbial communities from Lake Fryxell liftoff mats and glacier meltwater in Antarctica - MAT-02 (megahit assembly) | ecosystem: Environmental > Aquatic > Freshwater > Ice > Liftoff... | reverse complement strand
TTGATTAGATACTCTCGGGGGATGCGTCGGTCTTGTGAACCGGGGATGCGGTACCCTTTGAGTCGGCCGGAGTCGAACCATTTGCTTACGGTTCGCGGGGCCACCTTACAGATCTTTGCGACCTGTCCCGTGGTGAACACCTTCATATTCGATTTCTCCGTTACCTTCGATTGCTAGGGATGCTAACCCAAAGAACCAGGCATGTTTCTTAGGATTGGCACAGTAGACCTTCTACAAAATCACAAAAGTGACAAACGATGTTACTCGTTAATCAGGAATTCCCTGCGATGAAATAGAGCAACTTCCTTGTTGCTAAAATTCAAGCATTGAAATCACGCAAAAGTGACAAATTGTCGAAGGTATTTAGTTTCGGACTCCAACCCTTAGTCCTGTCGGCTCCTTCCGACAATATAATGGTTGCGATGATCCGTCCTAACGCGATTTTCCTTCACTGCAAACTCTTCGAACCGCACCCCTTATACGGATTTCGAAAAGATCTGCATGAGCAATACGCACCGTTCACCCGCTACGCCGTCTTGCCGCACGTCGATAGAACGATCACGATCAGAAGCTCATCCGCAAAAGCACCAAAGCGCTTTCGGGATGTACCCTTGAAAGACGACCTTTGCCGAGAAAGCATCGATCGTAAATGAATTGTCCCCCCAACATTTGGCAGCATAACTGGTCTTCGAGGCGTATCCGTCCCAAAAGATCGTACACGTCAGAAACAGATCAAGCTGTCCGAGACTTAGTTTCGATTCAATTGGGGGGATTACTTTAGAAAGAATCTTCGGATGTTAAGTTACAAGCGTTGCATTCCGAATCCGCGTGCCACCCGACACGAAAAAGGCATAATTGTTCATAAGCTTCATACAAAATTCAAAAAACTCTCAAGCTACCGTCAGCTCGACCACGTCCCCGTCGCAAGGTTGGTAGTCAGGTTTCACCGCTTCAAAGCTCGATGATCCAGACTTCCAAATTTTGGCTCCATTCATGCGATGGGCAAGGGATTCGTGGATCTGAATTGCGACTTCACGAAGCGAATCACCCCGGTGAATAACGATCGGCGTGTCAAGTTCCGGTTTATCTTCTTTGGGATGCTTACAGTACACGCGGACAATGTCCATTATTTTGGCGGAGTAGCCAGAGATGGATTCAAGATTTGTTTTTTGCAATCCCGAGACTGTAAAAACAGGGAGTGGTAGCGGTAGATATTCAGCTGACAATTCTATTCGTTGGTCGAGATCCCTGGAGTGCTCCAATCGATCGACTTGGCTTGCGATAATCAAGGTCGCGATGGTCTTTACTCCGATCTGCAAGGGATCTAGGGCAGTTTTAATACCGAGTCTTGATTTCTCGTTTGCAAATAGGTCGATTGCTCGCTGAATTTGCTCAACAAACTCGTTGCTTGCAATATTGACCACCAGCCAAACAAGATCTGCACTTCGCACCCACTGTGCCAGCTCATCTTGCCCAGGTGGATAGCCAAGCGATGGCAGGTCGACTAATTGAATTTGGCAGTCTTCCCATTTCACCATTCCAACCTGCGGGCTTCGAGTACTGAATGGCGTCTGACTAGGCTGAACATTCGCTCGGGTCAGTGATTGAAGGAGTTGAGTCTTACCGGAACCCGGGGGCCCTACCATGACGATTCGTCCTACCCCTTGTTTTCCAAAACTTGTACTACTCGACCCCTTTCCGGTAGTGGTTTCAATTCGGTCGACGACAATCTTCAGTTTTGCGATTTTGGATTTTATGTCCGCTTGCATTCGATCAGTCCCCTTATGTTTCGGGATTTCACGAAGCATTCGCTTCAACGCCTCCAATTGCGCTGTAGGCAATATCGCGTTACGGTATTCCGCGTCCGCATTCATGTACTGCGGGGTGAGATTTGCTGGCATATTTTTAAGAGTGGTTTTAGTACTGAGCGATCAGCCGTCGAGCTATCGCTCTCGGTTTTCCTGAAGAACCGTATGCTATCGCATGGCGGCTAATTGCGTAACTTAAACATCTGATTTGCCCTGTGGACTAACACCTACAACTAACTGGAAGCCAATGACACTATTGGTACAGTATATTTGATTTCTTAATGTTTGCCGAAAGCGATTCAGCGAGCTCAAACTTGACATTTCTATCAGACCGAATTAACGTTTCAACATGATTTATAGAACTTGGCTTGGAATAGTGTTGCTTGCGACTTGTTTGACGTTCGGGAATATTCAAGAGATTTCTTTCGGACGGGATCCAGGTCGATTTGATGTTGCTTGTTACATCGAATTGGTACCCGTTCAAGAACATCCCGCTTTCGTCAAGCAACTTGAGGACGGACATTCGCAGAAAATCGTGACCTATGGTACGAGTCTCACTGCTGGAGGAGCTTGGGTTAGCCAGTTAAGTCAGACTCTTGAACGCGAATATCCTGGCCTCGCAACAGTGATTAATGCTGGTCAGGGCGCCATGTGGTCAAAATGGGGCGTTGAGAACTTAGATCAGCGGGTTTTGACATACCATCCGGATGTCGTATTCATTGAATTCGGTATCAATGATGCATACTCGGAATATCAAACCACCGTAGATCAAGCTCGACTCAATCTGGAAAGCATGATCGATCGCGTAATCCAGCAGAATGCGAACGCAGAAATTATCCTGTTGATCATGAACCCGCCGTCAGGTGTTCACCTGTCTAAGCGTCCGAGTATTTTGGAGTATGAACAGCTCTATCGTGATGTTGCAAAGGAGCGGCAGCTACGTTTAATTGATTTCTCTATCCCATGGAGAAGTTTACTCCGTACGATGCCCAGCGCTTGGACTGCCTTTGTTCCTGACGGCATACATCCCGAGCTGGAGGCGACTAGCGAATTGATTACGCCTTGTCTCATGAGAGGCCTAGGCCTCTCCAAGGAGCCCACTCCTCTAACATCTCCGGAGCTTGCGGACGGTTCTGTGGCTGGATTAACGGTAAAATCTGCGTTTGCTATCCCGGCTAATTTGTCGATCGAACTTTTTGCAGCGGAACCTCAATTGATGAATCCTGTAGCGATCAGTGTCGACGCAACTGGCCGAGTCTTTGTAGCGGAAGAGTATCGATTCAATCGAGGTACCGAAGAGAATCGGACGCGAAGTTTCTTTCTCGAAGACGATCTACAGCTAGATAGCCTTGAGGGGCGATTGGCGTCGACTAAGAAATTCTTGGAGCAGTTTGAGGGCGGGATCGATTGGTTTACTCGATACACCGACCAGGTGCGAGTTATCCAAGATCGCGATGGCGATGGGCGAGCAGATTGGGGCCAGGTCTATGCTGGTGGGTTTAACCAGATTTTGTCGGGTATGGCGGCGGGTATACTTGCCGTAGATGGGGATGTTTTCTTGACGAATATTCCCAACCTTTGGCGACTACGCGATCAAGACGGTGATGGTATCGCGGAAGAAAGAGAAATCATTTTGTCTGGATTTGGAGTGAATTTCGGTTTCTTGGGCCATGATCTTCATGGCCTCGTGATGGGGCCCGACGGGAAGCTTTATTTCTCAGTGGGCGATCGAGGTTTTCAGGTAACAGACCAGCTTGGCTCAACACATGCACTGCCAAGACGTGGGGCGGTTTTTCGGTGCAACTTAGACGGAAGCGACTTCGAGGTCGTTCATATCGGACTTCGCAATCCACAGGAACTGGCTTTCGATGAATACGGCAATCTGTTCACGGCCGATAACAACTGCGACAAGGGCGACTACTCGCGACTGGTTATGATCGTACCCGGGGGCGATAGCGGTTGGGATATGCGTTATCAATCGATCCCAGAACCATACCTGACTGGTCCTTGGATTAGCGAAAGTATGTATCAAACGCACAGCGAAAGCCAGTCGCGAGAGATTCGACCTGCGTGGGTGCTACCGCCGATCGGGAAACTCGGTGCCGGTCCAAGCGGCTTCACTTACTGTGGGGCGGCAGGATGGCCCGCTGAGTATCGTGGACGCTTCTACATGTGTAATTACACCGGCAACGGGGGTATCGAGTCGTTTCGCTTGGAACCCTACCAAGCCTCATTTCATATCGCATCCGAAATGGATCTTATCAAGCCGATTCAAGCGACAGATTGTGAGTTTGGGTTCGATGGTAAGCTTTATGTCTCGGATTTTGTCGGTCTCAACTGGAATGGTGGTAGCCAGGGTGGCCGTGTCTTCACGCTTCAGCCGAATTCGGACTCGGACGATGAGTCGTTGAAGGAACAAATCGGGTCCAGTGAGCAATTCTTTGGCAAGGATGTAGCCGAGATGGATACTCCTCAGTTGGTATCTTGGCTGAAGCATTCCGACTATCGTGTGCGGCAGCGGGCTCAATTCGGGTTGGTCAAGAAAGGGAATTCTGCACTGGTTGCTCTCGGCAGCGTCGCATCCGACAAGTCGCTGGACACCCGATGCAGACTTCATGGACTCTGGGGACTCAGCCAGTTGGTATCAGATCCTACCTCAATCAGTCGGCTACTCGAGCTTTGTAAAGATCCGGATGGTTGGATCCGCGCCAATGCGATAAAGGGCCTTGCAACCGTAAATCGAGCTGATGATTGGAAAGCTAGCGACAACACTATGGCTCAAGTCGAGTCGGCGTTAATTGGTTTACTTTTGGACGAAGAGCCTCATGTAGCAATGCAAGCGGCCTTGGCGGTTGGTCGATTGAAGATTCGCGAGGCTGTGCCGACGCTTCTAGCCCTGGCAGATCGTGACGGAACCGATGACGGGTACACTCGACATTCTGTTGCCTATGCTCTTTCGCAGATCGAAGATCGGGAATCAGTCTATGCAATGATCCAGTCGCCAAGTCGACAAATACGGTTGATCAGTCTGTTAACCATGCGACGTTGGTTGGACCCGCGGATAGGGGAGTTCCTGAATGACAACGATATCTGGATTGTGACCGAAGCGGCGCGGGCAATTCACGATTTAGCCATCGACGATCCACAACTCGCCCTGGCTTCGCTGGTGACGCTGCCCCAGGTCGACCTATCGCCCGAACCTCTTTTACGGCGTCTAATCGCATCCAACTACCTGCTTGGGACTGAAGATGCATTAAATCGTGTTTTGTATTTGTCCAAGATGCCAGGACTCTCGGCACTCATTCGTCAGGAAGCATTGAAGGCTATTGAGCAATGGGCGACACCTGTCAAACGTGACCGGGTTACAGGCCAATGGCGGCCTAGCTCCGATAGAGATGCTTCGATGGTCAAATCGGTGCTGGAGAACTCCTTCTCGTCACTATTAGACGCATCCAAAGAAAACATGCCAGAGTTACTCGCAATCGTTAGTCGATACGATTTGCCAATGACATCCTTGCAGTTTGAAGAGTGGTTTGTCGATGATCGACTCACGTCCGATGCAAGAATCAACTCCTTGAGATGGTTGCTCGATAACCAGCCTTCAAATGCTTCGCAATACCTATCTCAAGGAATCAACGCAAATGACCCTTCAGTCCGTGCGTTTGCTAGGGAGAGGCTTTTTCAAGCATCGCCAGAGAGTGGCCACAGCCTCTTTGATGCGGTACTTTCGATAGGAACGACTTCTGAATCCCAGTCTGCTGATGCCAAGAAGGCTAGTTCTGTCGAGCGGCAATCGACCATAGCGGTCCTGTCGCAGTCCGAGCATGCGGTTGCCGAAGAGATTCTGTTGACGGTTGCAAAGCAGACTCTTGTCGCTCCAAATCGAAATGCCGACATTCATCTAGAACTGATCGAAGCAGTAGGCAATTCAACTCATTTAAAACGATCTCCTGGCTATCAAGAAACTCTAAAACAATTGAGTGACACAATAGTCAATCAATCGAACTTAAAGACCTTTCAAGCGAGTCTTTGGGGGGGCAATGCTGACCGAGGTAAGACGGTGTTCTACAGTCACGTTCAAGCTCAATGCATCCGATGTCATCGAATGAGTGGTAAGGGAGGCGATGCAGGTCCCAACCTTTCCAACATAGGTAGCAGAGCATTGGAGAAGGTTGAAACGGAGCATTCCAAAGAGAGAAACACAGGCGAAATACCTGAGCAAATTTCAGAACTTGCCGCTCGAGAATACCTGGCTTATTCACTGATAGAACCCGATCGGCACATCGCTCCGGGTTACGCGACATCGCTCATTCTGACGACGAGCGGAGAAACGCTTATCGGTGTGATTACGAAAGAGGATACCGAGTTCTTGGAATTGATGGATAGCCAAAAAAAGCTTCAACGAATCGCAATCGAAGACATAGAAGACCGACGCAGTTCGAAATCGGCGATGCCTTCGATGGAAACGATTCTTAAGCCCAACGAAGTGCGTGACTTGGTAGATTTTCTAGTTCAGCAACGCAATGCCGAACCGCCAACTCCTTAATGAATTCAGTAGAGTTTTTATGAGTCGCCTCGAAACCGTTCGATGAAATAGTTCCTAGCAGATCGCGAAACGCTCGTGACGTTGAACACTAGTATCCTGATTCACCGGTTGTTATGAAAACGTTTTACTCACGCGACCGAAAGTACTGCTTTAGTCGCGAGATATCGGCCCCCATGGCTGTTGACCTGACTGTAATGCGTTTAATTGAGAGCTGAATCGAACGAGCCTTCCGCTGCGTTAGGTGGGAAGCCATGACGGCGACTCGGGATTGCGGTACGTTGTTATGTAGTTCCAGTTTCGACTCGGGAATGGCGGGCCGCTCCAGACGGCTCCATGAATAGGATCTTCGAACATCGCATATAAATCTGCGGACACTTCGCTCCCCAACGAGGCAAGAATTAGCCCTTGTGGATAGAATTTGGGTCGAGACGCTTTAGGTCGTGTCTTCCAATATCCAGACACTATCCCAAAGAGGGAATCAGTCGATAAGCCAGTTGAAACGGCAACGGATTCTCAGCCCAGAACGCGCCGTCATTATCAAAAACCGCAATGCGTTCAGCAATAGGAACAAAACCTGTCGTTCCTTCCTTGGTTACCTTTTCGACGAACGCAACAATCGCTTTCTTGGATGCTGAATCATTCCACGAAGGAAGCAGTTCAGTTGCTCTGGCAACTTTAAAAAAAGCTAGTTTACAAAAAAATATTTAAGCATAGAAACAGTGACTCCTCGCATAGTATCAGCGAGTATTGTCAAAAATTAATCTGTAAGCTAGCGGGCCCGACGCTGGCGAACGGAATCGGCAAGACAGTCCAGCGCTTGCGATGTTTCTTCCCAACCTAGACAACCATCGGTGATACTTTGCCCGTAAACCAAAGGTTGACCAGTCACTAGATCCTGGCGGCCTGACTTTAGATGCGATTCAATCATCACTCCAAAAATCCGTTTGTCGCCAGCCGCAATCTGCGAAGCAACCTCCTTGCTTACCGCGACTTGACGTTGGTAATCCTTGCGGCTATTAGCATGGGAAATGTCGATCATAAGTCGCGGATGCACATTTGCGGCTGAGAGTACTTTTGAGGCCGCATCGATACTTGCATTGTCGAAGTTCGGATCCTTACCGCCACGTAAGATCAGGTGGCAATCCTCATTGCCGCGAGTTTCAACAATCGCGACTTGTCCATTCTTGTGAACAGATAAGAAGTGATGCCTACGTTGCGAAGCAAGAATCGCATCGATGGCGATCTGTACGTTCCCATCGGTTCCATTCTTAAAGCCGATCGGAGCAGAAAGCCCCGACGCGAGTTCTCGATGGACTTGCGATTCCGTCGTTCTGGCTCCGATCGCCCCCCAGCTAATCAAGTCCGCAATATACTGAGGTGAAATCGTGTCTAGGAACTCAGAACCTGCTGCGACACCAAGCTGATTGATTCGAACCAACAAATCGCGGGCGATTCTGAGCCCCTCATTGATTCGGAAACTTTCATTGAGGTAAGGATCATTAATCAGCCCCTTCCAACCGACAGTCGTACGAGGCTTTTCGAAATAGACTCGCATCACGATCTCGACATCTGCTTCGAGTTCTCGACGTACAACAGCAAGTCGTTCAGCATACTCGATTGCAGCCTCGGGATCATGAATTGAGCAAGGGCCAACGATCACGAGCAGTCTATCGGAGCGCCCGTGAAGAATATCCTTGATCGAATTCCGAGTCTTGGCGATCAATTGCTCGGCGGGGGTTCCTTCGATCGGAAAGAAACGAATGAGATGCTCTGGCGGGGGAAGCGGAACGATGCTCTGAATACGCTCATCATCGGTCTGTGACGTTCGGTCGACCGGCAGTGCGCCGAAATAGTTTTCTTGAGTTTTGGACATGGCTTTCTCGCGACGGTCGTTCCCGTGTGCGTAAACGGGGTCATCTTACCCGCTCACTCTGATGAAACAAAAAAGATCATTGTCTTCTTCTCAGCTAGGTTATAAAGTTTTGGGAGATTTTCGCTAGGACATGAACAAACTGCAAGTTACCGTTTCAAGCCCTGGGTTTGTTGCGTCAACTGCTGTGAGCTGGATTCCCAGAGACCAAACTCTGCCCAAACTGGAAAATGATCAGAGACTAACAAGGCTTGTTCCGTAGTTAGCCCATACTGAGTCGTAAGGTTGAAGACGCCCCAGCGACCTGTGTACTCGCTTGTCGCGGTGCTATCGAAGAGAATATTGTCGTAGGCCTTTGTCTGCCGCGTGTTGGTCATGGTTCCTCGCAACACTATGGTCATTCCAGGAAGCTTTCCGAGTCGGCCCATTTGAGTTTCGCTGGCATTAAGATCGCCCAGAAGGATTACATCGTCCTCCTCTGGACGTACCGTTCTCATCATCTGAAATACATCAGCGAGGGCATCGACTTCAATGGGAACGTCATCTGGGTCCGTATGAATGTTTACTAGCCAGAATGAAAACGCTCGCTCGGGAACACTAGTCCGCGGTCGAAATCGGGCGACGAACGGTTCACGGTGAAGCAAATCCTTCGGATCGGGGACAGTTCCAACGCATGTTGGATCATACTCCACGCGATTGGTGTCGTAGACGTAAGCATATTGCTCAGTGCTGACGGTTCTTCCAAGTCTTGGTCCAATTAAAAAGTTATAACGGCTTCCGTCTTGATTCAAAGCGGAGACTAGTTTAGGAAGGATTTCATCGTCCTTCGATCGAACTTCTTGGATGGCGACGATATCAAACTGTCGAATCGTATGAATGATCACGTTCATGACGTCAGTTTTCGCCATCTTGCTTGTACCAAAAACCTGAATGTTGAAGGAGGCAATTAAGAGTCGATCGCCGGGCCGCTGCGCCGAAACAAGAACGGCAGGTGGTGGTCCAGGTGCGGTACCCATCGCGTCGCTTGTCAATGCGGGTGGTTGACTTACGGGCAGGTTGCCTCCGCTCTGAAGGGATACACTCCCTAGGCTCCCAGACCCATTCTTAAATTGGGTCGACTGGAAGGACTGCATGAGCGGTCCGAGGATCGGCAAGTCGGGATTGAAATACCCGCCAATTCCACTACCAAAGATGGCAGTTATCAACATCCAAAGCATCGACTTCGGTTGGCCTGTGTTCTGATTAATAGATCTTTTCGATCTGTTCGCCACTTGAAGGCCTCCATGCCGACAGGGTCAAGCGTCATCGCAGACGTGTGTTGCAATTCGGCGTTTGAACTACGGCATAACATGCCGCTGGACAAACAGCCTTCGTCCCTTGCCAACAACGAAATCAATCAATCATCGACAGCGGCTGCCACATAGAGAGTCTCTCGCGCGATGGATTGCTTTAATCTCGCAAGCGATCAATAGAAGAATTACGAGATCAATACAAGTCAGATTGCGAGAAAAGCATACTTAGAAGCTTGCCGTCCTGTCGTTTTTGATTGTTAGGCAGTTTTTCTCGAGTTGATCGAACCATGCCCTGCCGAATGCGATGCCTCAAATGAGTTCAACCGTTCGTCTTCGTGTAAGGCTATCGGTCACCTCAACCACTCGAGAAACTTCTTCTTTTAGATCGCGAGTTGCTGCAAGCCGCCCTTCACGCACCGCAGGCAACTTGAGAATCAGATCTTGCGGCAAAAAGAAAGCCCCCTGCTCGCCATTTAGGTATCCAGAACGACCATTTAAGAGGACCGCTGGATGTGGCATTCAAATACAAGTACTCAATGTCCGCAAAACCTGCCTCTTTGAAGTCTTCAAGCATTTCACGAAAGCTAAAGATATGAAGGAACATGCTTGGTAGGCCTCTGTACGGATAGATTCGGTCACCATGCTCCCATCCGCTATCGCGTAAAGATCGATAGTAGCTCTTCGCTGTTCGTATCCACCCGCCTGGCTCCCGAAGCCACATTCCGCGATTGTGGCAATGGACAATGAACAATCCGTTCCCCCGTAACGATCGCTTGACGTTTTGAATCATATTGATTCGATGCTCGCGCCCGCGGACCATTCCGATGGAGCTATACAAACAAACAGCCACGTCGATCGTTTCTGACGCGAGACACTCCAATTGCGCTAGGTTTCCGTGAATGAGTCCTGGGGAACTGTCGCTTCGTACCGATTGCATCGAGGAGAGCTTGAGTTGAGACTCCTCAAGCATCGTCGGACTCAAATCCAACCCAATCGTCCGCCACCCGGCAGCGTACCAAGGCACCATTGCTCGGCCAGTACCACAACCGAGATCGAGAATCGTCCCCACCCCATCGCTCGCGATTCCACATCGTTCAATCTGGGTTGCGATCCATCCTTGATCAAAATCCAACAGGGGGTGTGCACCGTGAAACTGGTCGTACTCTGTGGCGATTGCTGGCGTGCGGCAGTAGTCCCACGTACCACGGCTGACTCCTGGAGGGAGTTGCCAAGCAGGTCGATGCGAGTTCGAAGAAGAAGCGATTGGATCATTCATTCTGGGAGGTAGTCCAGAAGATTGATTTGATAAAAGGTTCGCAGTAACTCGAAAACATTGGGGTGATACCTCGACAACATGCGAGGCTCTTGGAAATAGAATTCGCTGGCCACTGCAAAGAATTCGCTCGGTTCGCTTAATCCATAGTCGCCGATCAAAATCCGGTGGCCGTTTTCAACCATCGACCTAGCGGCCCCCAATTCGTCCTTCATCGACTGCCACCAACCTTTTTCGTCCACGTTTTTTGGCAAGGGTGGCAACCCATCGGCCGACGGGCCATTGATCAAATCTAGCTGATGGGCAAACTCGTGGATGACCAAACTACTTCCGTCGTTCGAGTCGATCGCGCCAAGCTGGACGTCGTTCCAGTTCAGAATGACCGGCTTTCGGTAGGCCGTTTCCCCGGCACGCATACTCTCACTAGCAATCCCAGTAATCGACCCTCCCAGCGAGATAGGCGTCTCACGAGCGACGTAAGGCCTCGGGTAGATAAGGACCGTGGCTGTGCTACCAAAGTGCCAATCAGGATAAGCCAAGACCATCAACCCGGCCTGAGAAGCGACCTTCCACTGCATCTCGTTTGAAATGCTCAGACCATCACAGCCTTCCCAATACTTGTCAAATATTAACAATCGCGACCACCGGACGAGCTGCTCTTGCATTGGGCTTGGGAGGTACGCAGCCTGCCAAAGCGAGTGCTTGAGCATCCTTATATCGCTTACCCCAACGGTCTGTTTCTTGATCTTGGCTCGCCGCCAGCCACTTAGAAGTCCCATAACAGTTCGAAATCAATGGATATCAGGAAATTTATCGGGTCAGACCGCGCATCGGTCGGTAAAGGCTGTCTTTAGGGGCAGAAAGGGAAGTTTCGCCTGCAAGTTTTGATGGCCAGTCTCCAGCGATCACCCATATTAAACTGCCGTAGCCGACTTAACCTGTCCTCGCGGCCGGCTCACCTCTTACCAGCCAGCTCTTGAAATAGTTCATAGCGTGCTTTCATTTCTACGATGCTATCTCCGCCAAACTTCTCAACAAGGGCACTTGCCAATTCAAAGGCGACAACATGCTCGACAATGATCGCTGCAGCAGAAACGGCACAGACGTCGGAGCGTTCGTAATTGGCCCGGTGAGCCTGCTTGTCATCCATGCGAATCGAATCGAGCGGCTTTCGAAGGGTGCTGATCGGCTTCTTCCCAGCCCGAACAAAAAGCGACTGGCCGTTGGTCATCCCTCCTTCTAAGCCCCCGGCGTTATTGGTTGGACGGGTATAGCCAAGTGACGGGGTATCGATCTCGCTAGCGTCATAACCAATCGGATCGTGGACTTCAGAGCCTCGTCGAACCGCTGCTTCAAAACCCATCCCTATCTCGACTCCCTTGATCGCTTGGACTGCCATCACCGCTTGAGCCAGTTTCCCATCCAGCTTTCGATCCCACTGTGCATGCGTTCCGAGACCAAACGGAAGCCCGTCCACCCGAACCTCAACGATGCCACCAAGCGTATCGCCTTCTTCGGCCATCTGATCGATATAGGCTTCGATGGCTTTATCTTGTGCCGGATTTAACGAGTAGATGCTACTGGAGTCACGTCGCTCGCGCAATGTTGCGATCGATTCCCGCCGTGGATCTAAGTTCTCCTGATCGACGATCGCATGCCCCCCCAAATTAACGACATACCCGAGTGTTTCAATCCCGAAAATGCGGAGCAATTGCCGCGCTAGCGCCCCCGCCGCGACACGCACGGTCGTTTCACGGGCGCTTGATCGCTCGAGCACACCTCGAATGCTTCCGAGGTATTTTACGGCTCCCGTGAGATCAGCATGTCCCGGTCGAGGACGCTCGAGTTCCTTTAGCCGTTCGAGTTTATAGTCGCGATTGATGACCTGTAGTGCAATGGGTGAACCAATGGATTTTCCTTGCCAAATGCCAGTCAAAACATCGACTTCGTCCGTCTCAAGCTTTTGCCTCCCACCGCGGCCATAACCGCCTTGACGAAGCTTCAATTCGCGGTTGATCATGGCTGTGTCGATGTCCATTCCCGAAGGAAAGCCATCTACCAAGGCTAAAAGGGCTTTTCCGTGAGATTCACCAGCCGTCCAGTAACGCAGCATTCGAATATAGATTTCAAAGGTTAGGAATCAAAGACTACGGACTCAAAGCCTGTGCCACTGGCGTGACGAAAACAGCCACCCGGCTCAATTCACCTCCAGTTTAATTGGCTGCAAGCCTTTGTAACAGGCTTGTTGTCTCAAGCTAGTGCACAAACCAGAAGTTCCTTCTGTTCGCGGCGCGACAGGAACGTACGTGCAAATTCTTCACTCGCTTTGCTAGGCCTCGCCGGAGGTTCAAAACCGCGCATCGCCCGTGGGTAGCGCCATCGGCTCGGTTAACTGCCTCAAAGGCAGTGAGGGCGGGCAGACGATTAAAATCGCCGTTTGAGGTTGGATTTCTTAGATTTAGCAAAGCCAAACCGGCACTTTTGACGAAAGCTTAACATTGACGATCTTGTCGAAGATCATTTCGATAGCTGTCCGTGTGGCCACTAGGCATTTTCACGAGCGAGTATGCCAGCAATGAATACTGACGAAACTGCTCGTGTGGACTATTGGAAAAGCCTTCTCAAGATCGAAGTCCCCGTGGCCGTCCTGTTAGCACAGCGGACGATGCCCATAGACCGAATCCTTCAGATCACCCCCGGAATGATGTTGCAATTCGAGAAGAACTGCGATACCCCTATGGCTATCGAAGTCGATGGTCAACCGATTGCAAGTTGCGAGGTAGTGAAAGTGGGTGACCGGTTCGGCGTCAAGCTGATCGACGTGTTAGACCGACCAGAACACTGGATTCCATTAATAAAGAAAGCTAGCTAACGCAAGCTGCCATCAGTACAGATTCTCGAGGCATAACTGCGACCACGTTTCGAGCTGATCAAAGTCTTTCTTGATGTCTTCCACTAAGACGAATCCGGCGTCTGCGAGATCGGCCTCCCGGGCCTTCGCATGGCAAGATCGCAACTGCATAACATGAACCACACCTAGGTGCACTCTTCCAACATCCGTGGTATCGTCGTAGATCAGCCCAATAATGCGGTCCGTGCGATCACAGTCCAGAACGATCTCTTCACTAAGCTCTCGTTCCATCCCGGTACGGTACCAATCATCGCCGGTTGTATCTTCAATCGAGATGTGACCACCAATACCGATGCTTCGCTTCGCATGGAGTCGCTTCTCACCGGAACCTCCTCCCCGCGTGTACTGAAATAACTTAGTCCCTGAAGCGTTAGTGCATTCCAACACGACATAGGGTATGAGTTGCTTGAAACTAGGATCCGTTTCACAGCGGCTTCGAGGCAAAAAAGTTTGATGCTTTCGATCGAGTATCGTTGGCAAATAGCGATCGACATTGGATTGAAAACCGCTGAAAGGTCCCAGTTGGTCGATCAACGACGCTGGGACCACTAAAACTCGCTCGTCACTCATCGTCGACTAAAACCTGACTAAACAGTTGAACACAAACACGAATCTTCATTTACGTCGCATTGCCCCCAAAGACTAAACCCATTCGACCGGCGATGGTTCCAGTTCGTCAGCAAGAGGCGATCCACAGTCCTTGCGACCACTACCTTCCAGTCGACTAATGATTCGAACCGTCATGTCGTGCTCGCATCTTATCTGACAACTCAGCCGTACACCCGAGAGTCCTCTGTCGCGAAGAATATTTCGCTCGGCAACCGTTTGGTTCGTTGGCTCCCCTTCGACGAACTCGACTCGACACGTCGTGCAGCGCGCCTTGCCACCACATGCGTGCAACTGATCGGTTCCTGCATCCTCGCGCAAGACCTTCGCCAAACGCTTCCCGACTGGAACATCCCATTGGCCTTCGACACCTTCGATTTTGATAATTGGCATATTCTTGCGTTTCGTATTTTTGTTGAATTTTTTATTAAGACGAAGAAGCGATTTCTATCAAGTCATGATTGGCCAGAAATCACCATTAAGGAATTGTCCCAGTACCAACGCATCGCGAGCTAGTGAATCTTGAGGGTTAATTCATTTCAATAGCTTGCGCTGCGTGTTAGTAATCGGAAGTTATCTCAGGACAGTCCCTAAGTCAAATCATCACCAGCTTCTATATTGAATCGTTTTTTCCCGACCAATGGAAGGACCGGCGACCAACCAAGGCTCGAAGTTTAGAAGGCAAACCGCCGGTTTGTAAGCCGCTAAACTGGATTTTCGAGCTATAACCTAGACTGAATAAGGACCAAAAACTATCGCATATCAACATGAACCAAGCACAAACATTCCGAGCAAAATGGATTTGGACCGGTGAAGGCCTACCGAAGCAGGACTGCGTCTTAACGATCGCGAGCGGTCGCGTTGTTGCTTTGATTGCTTGGAAAGACTTTCCAAACAAAAGCCAAGAAATTCACGACTACGGGGATTGCTGTTTGCTTCCTGGGTTCATCAATTCGCACACGCACTTAGAATTTAGCGATCTCAAGCAGCCGATTCCGCCTGGAAAAAACTTTGCCGAATGGATTCTTCGGGTTGTACAGCATCGAACGTCGCGCTCTTTTTCCAGAGACGATTCCGTCGAGGAAGCCGTCGATACGGGTACCGCATTGGTCCTGAACGTGGTGCACGGCGCTTCTTCTGATTCCGACCCATTTTCGGACCGAGCTAACGGGCAATTTCAAATTCCGTTTGCGGAACTCATGTCAACAACCGACCTCCGACTTCGGCAGACTTGGCAATCAGCTAGAGCGATGATGCGAATTTGTGCGACAAGTGACAGGGCCCACGACGGCCTTCAGATGGGTCTAAGCCCACACGCCCCCTACACAACGACCGGCAAACTCATTCGTCAGACGGTCGATCGCTGTCGCCGTTTCAAACTTCCTGTAATGATGCACTTGGCTGAGACTCGCGAAGAATTGGATTGGATCGCATCCGGTGATGGCCCACTCGGGGAAATGCTTGAAATGATGGTGGGACCGATGGGACTGCCAACCAGCGATCGCTTGACACTGCCCGGATATGTGAACGAGCTCTTACGAGCTCCTAAAACATTGCTGATTCACGGGAACTATCTGGATAATGACTCCAGGGACGCCTTATCCAATCAGCGAAAAACAGCGGCGGTTGTCTTCTGCCCAAGAACACACCAACACTTTGGCCATGATCGCTATCCATTGGATCAGATGCTTAGGCAAGGCATTCGCGTACTTCTGGGAACGGATTCCAGGGCCTCAAATCCTGACCTAAGCATATGGGAGGAAGCTCGCAAAATCGCAAGCGACTTTCCAACAATTAGTCCCGAAAAAATCATCCAAATGATTACATCCGATGCATCCGTATTTTTAGGATTAGATCGTTCAGTCGGCTTTCTTCGCCCCAACGCCATTGGAATCATGAACGCCGTACCTTGTACTTCGCAGGGTCCGGAATCCGTCTTGGAAGAAATTCTTGCCGGTGATTCGAAACCCATCAGTTTCATACGACCCGATACGAAACATGAACCGACAAAGTTTCGCGAATAGCCTCGCTTGCCATCGGTCAAACCGTGGCAGAGTCAAAACCTACTTCCTAGCGACGTTTATTTAGATCCAGGGATCGCGAGCGGGACGCGAACGCAATTGATTGGCTTCGCTATCGTCGATAAAGGACTCCGTTACCGGATCGATCCGGAGCTTCCGCTGGAGAATCCAGGAGAGCGCAGCAGTGTGGCAAGCGATATGGGACCGCTTCATCACTTCGGCGTTAGCTACAGGTTGCTGCCGCGTTCGAATGCAATCGAAGAAGTTGCGGGCGTGACTTGAAACATCCAACCCAATAACTTTCTTTTGATCGGTGGTGAGTTCCTTTTGCAACGATTCGATAGAGACTTCAATATCGCCACTGTCACCGGTTTCTACCGAACCTTCTTCTCCCACAAATCGAACAGGACACGTTCCCATCGTCTGGATCCAACCGGGCCTCGTCGCAAAGGGTGTCTCGAGGAAGTCCATCACGATGGTAACTCCATTGGCGTAAGTGCATTGGATTCCCTTGGGCATGGCTTCATATTCGATGGGCATAGTATCGTCAGCTTGATTAGCCCATTGGCATAAATCGACCGTATGGGCTCCCCAGTCAAGGAGTCTAGCGCCGGACTCAAAATCCCACTGAGCTCGCCATTGGCCTTTTACGTAGTTGCCATTGTAAGGTCGCCAAGGAGCAGGTCCCAGCCAAAGGTTCCAATCGACTACGTCACGATCCGGGCGTGGCTCCGATGGTAACCAAGTAGTCTCGATGGAGGGGGTATAAACGGAAGCAAACAACGTCTTGAGCTTTCCAAGTTTACCTGCTTGAGCGAGTTGAACAGCTTGCACGAAATTGGTGACACTGCGTCGTTGGGTTCCCGCCTGAAAGATTCGACCTGTTCGTTGGATGGTCGACGCCAATTTTTGGCAATAGTCAATCGTTAATCCGCATGGCTTCTCACAATAGATATCCTTACCAGCTTCTGCAGCCATGATCGCTGCGGTTGCATGCCAACGGTCGCCGGTCGCGATCAACATCGCGTCGATATCTTTGCGATCAAGGAGCTCACGAAAGTCTCGTGTGATTTGACAATCAAGATTCTCGTAGTGCGAGTCCACCACCTGCTTACCGGCGAGCCTTCGAGACTCCACCACATCGGCGATTGCCGCGCATCGCACATCATTGAAATTCAGCATCGCCTTCAAGTCATACGTACAACGCGGTCCGATACCGATCACTCCTAGTTGAATTCGCTCGCTAGGAGCCGTCGCGCCATCTAGTCCCAATGCACTCGAGGGTATAATCGTCGGGACAGCGAAGACGGTACTTGCTGCTGCGGCAGATCTTAAAAAGTTTCGACGCGATTCGAGGCTGGAGCGTGGCCCATTTTGCATGATTGGACTTTGTGGTGGAGGGAGACAAAAGATTGCTGAAATGCACATGAGTAGGCACCCAATGCAATCCACTCGAGGGACGCATCTATGTGATTGACCCGTTTTAACCTCTAGCGACCAATACGGCAACAAAAATTTGAGAGTTCAACATTCTAAAACAGGAAATCGACTGTATCCACGGATACCGATTGTACTCGCGTGAAAGAGGATTTGCGGTAAGCTTGTACAGACCGCTTCAGTTGATTCCATAGGTTGATCCCAGCGGTATTGCGCGGTTTATGGAGACGTCTCGTTAATCGGCAGTGCTTAAAATTGATTTGTAATCGGGAGGGCGAGGCTCCTGCCCAGCCATTGTGGTTCGGCAGGAGCCTCACTCTCCCGCCTTGATAGCATCTTCGTTTTCCATGGAAAAGAAACGAATCGCAGGCGATCAGCGACAAGTCTCGGTTTTAGAATGATTTCAAAAGGAAGATTAGGACCTGAGCGATGGTTGCTCGACAAGGAGAACTGTTTTCGAGCGACATTCCGGAGTGGGAATTGGACGCCGCTTCGTCGACGCTGGCTGCTCTGATCGCATTTTCCGAACCACCCTTCGGTCCATTCCATTACCGCGTTCCTGATGAACTCACTTTGTCGCTCAAGCCTGGGATGCGAGTCAAGGTACCGCTAGGGAAAGGGAATCGTGAAATGGTCGGCTATTGCTTGGCAATGGAAGTCGTCCCCCAAGCAGCCAGCCGCTTAAAACCGATTGCCGAATCACTAGACCTCCAGCCTCTCTGCACGGGTAACCTTTTGAAGCTCGTCGACTGGATGTCGCAATACTACCTGACTCCTATCGGCCAGGTCTTCGAAGCAATCATACCAGCCGGTGTACGGACTCAAGCTGGTACTCGGATGAAGACGCTACTGACCCCTGCACCGAACGTTGCATTCGACCCCAATCGCGAGAACACGGGAACTGGAACGTCAGATTCGGTGATGAACGGCCTGCCGACCAAACAGCGACACGTCTTACAGCAATTAATCCTTGCCTGCGAGCCATTGACGGTCGAGCAGCTTCAGAAGATGTCGAATTGTTCTTCGGCTCCTATCCAGGCTCTTCGTGATCGAGGATTAATCGAGGCTCGAAGCGAACGTGTCATGGAGGGAGAGGATGGTTTTTCAACCCATGCGAACAAGCTCTTACAACCACCCGCCCTCACAGCCGATCAACGCGTAGCGCTCGTTTCGATCCGCGAGGCGCTCGATTCGTCTCGGCATCAGACTTTACTCCTTCACGGGATTACCGGGAGTGGTAAAACCGAGGTCTATATGCAAGCCATCGAACACACCTTGACGTTTGGTCGCCAATCGATCGTACTAGTGCCAGAGATTTCATTAACACCACAAACGAGGCAACGGTTTCAAGATCGATTTGGATCCGTTGCCGTGATGCACAGTCACATGAGCGGTCCGGAGCGACATCACCAATGGCGCCGAATTAGCGAGGGTGAGGCCAAAGTAGTCGTCGGGGCGCGGAGTGCTGTGTTCGCTCCAGTCCCGCAACTTGGCTTGATCATCCTGGATGAAGAGCATGAGAACTCATTCAAGCAAAACACCATCCCTAGGTACCATGCTCGCGACGTCGCTCTTCATCGAGCATCCTTAGAACGAATCCCCCTCGTGTTAGGTTCAGCGACCCCTTCGTTGGAGACTTACCGTCGGGCCCAACTCGGGAAATATAAGATGCTCAACCTCCCGCGACGAATACACAATCGGCCACTTCCTGAAGTGTCCATCATCGACATGCGTCACGAACGCATCGACCCGAATCGTGGATCGCTATCGAAACCGCTTCACGAAGCGATGAAGGAAACACTACGAGCCAACGGACAGATCATTTTGATGCTCAATCGACGCGGGTTTGCAACTAGCATCCAGTGCCCCGCATGCGGTCATGTTGTATCCTGTCCAGATTGCGATCTACCACTGACTCACCATCATGAGGGAAATAAAGCCGTATGTCATTATTGCGATTACACGATAGCAACTCCTCCTTCGTGCCCGCAGTGCAAGTTTAGCAACGTTCGATACACCGGTTCCGGAACGCAGCGACTGGAAATCGAGATTGCCAAAGGCTTCCCCAATAGCCCGCTGGCTCGAATGGATGCAGATTCTATGAAGAAACCTGGTAGCCATGAGCGAACTCTGTCGGATTTTCGACAAGGCAAGACGCAGATCCTGCTCGGTACCCAGATGATTGCCAAGGGGCTCGACTTTCCGAACGTCCTTCTGGTTGGAGTCATCAACGCCGATAGTGCACTCCACTTCCCGGACTTTCGAGCATCCGAACGGACGTTTCAGCTCGTCACACAAGTCGCGGGTCGAAGTGGTCGCGGCGAGAAACCTGGACGAGTCTTCGTTCAGACTTATTCACCAGAACATCCCGCAATCGAACTTGCTCGAGAGCACGATTTCCTAAGCTTTGCCAAGCAGGAACTTGAGCATCGCGAAAAGTTCCACTATCCACCCTTTGCCTCGATAGCACGCGTCATTGTTCGAGGGCCAGATGCTGCGGCGACAGAAGCCTTTGCAAACGTGATTACGCAAACGGCTGAAAAAGTACGTGTATCCCAAGGTGCCACCGACGTTCGATTTCTCGGACCCGCACCGCCACCACTGGCCAAGCTAAAAACTTTTTATCGATTTCACGTGATGTTTCTTGCGGATGAACCTATTGTCTTGAATCGACTTCTTGCTCGCATTCAAGCGGACCTGAAGACCCCAAAAGATGTCGAGTACGTGATCGATATCGATCCGATTGATATGCTATAAGCATGCCGGACGATCTACATTCGCCGCGAATCAAGTTTCTATAACCCCTATTGATAAGAGCCAAACTAATTATGTTTGTTGTTGCAGTCGAATTTGAAATCCATGAAAAGTCGATCGAAGCCTTCAAAGAAGCGATACTCATACAGGCAAGGAACTCAAGAGAGAAAGAACCTGCTTGTTCTCAATTCGACGTCTGTCAGGACTCAACACAACCTAGCAGATTCTTTCTGTACGAAGTCTATGACGACGCAAGCGGCTTCGAGGCCCACCGACAAACTCCCCACTTTGCAGACTTCTCAAATAAGATCACCGACATGGTCTCAGAGAAGTTGCTTCAAATATGGTCGCGAGTTTCCTGAGTCGAGCAAACGATACAACAAACTTTGCATTCGCTTTATTTGGGACAATTCCTATCAACTAGACAGACGCTTTGCGCCACCATGGAAGGTCGGAGTCGCCTGAGCCTTGCTTTTCGAGCTGATCCCTTTCGTCAATCCAGGGAGGGATGCTCGTGTCGGGCAGATCAAACAATTCAGCAGCCACATACTCCGAGTCCACGATCGGTACGGATTCATCAAAATGATCCATTACATAATCGCCTGAACCAGAATTACCCACCTGAGAATTATCAGTCTCGAAACGGGACGACGGAAAGCTGTACGGATAATCCAAATGATCGTCATCAAACCATACACCGTTTACTTCGCTCGTCTCCACCGTTTCTAAAAAGCGTTTAGGACGTTTCTGTGAGCGTGGCTTATTCATCACTTCAGGTGTTTCGGGAACAATGACTCGCTCGTAAACGATTTCCACCGGGGCATGCGTGATCGCTGGGGATACCTCTGGTATGACCGTGTCGACCGTTTCAAAATAGACTTTCTCTTCCTTGGCCTGCTCGATGTAAGCTGGCTCGTTATTAAGTGGTTCTATGTAAAACGGTTCGGGTTCAATATAAACGGGCTGTTCCGGAACTACGAAATGCTTCGACGTATCCGGAGTGTAAATCTTCGCTTCGCCTATCTCACCATGGGCGGGAAGAATCCGAACTTGTACACCAATCTCGTGGAACATTCGCATGATGTGTTCATGGCAAGTGAACATGATGGATTGATGGCCAAGCGTCGAAAAGTCCCGCAAAACCTTGGCAGCGCTCTGAGCACGGGCCGTATCAAAGTTTACTAGTACGTCATCCAACACCAGTGGCAGTGTAGCTCCTCGACGCGCGTAAGCCGCAGCGAGTGATAGACGCAACGCGATAAAAACCGCCTCGCGCGTACCGCGACTGAGGACCTCCAACGGCAAGCTTTTCCCCTTCTCGTTATCGATTTGAAGCGCATTCTTTCCAAGAGGTGTCCATACGCGGTGATATTTTCCTTCTGTAAGTTGCTTTAGGAACGCCGAAGCTTCGCGTAGCGTTTCTGGTTGCCGTTCAGTTTCGTAGACATCACAGACTCGATCAAGCATAGCGCTCGTCGCTGCAAGCGTTCGCCAATGTTCGGCCGACAGCTCCAGTTGCTTCTCCAGTGTAGCAAGCTCGAGCTTGACCTCGGCAAGGCGTCGATCGGCAGCCAAAGACTTCATCTCCTGAGTCGTTTCTCCCTGCCTTAGTTGCAGTTGTCCAACTCGCTCTGTCGCCTGTTGAATTCGTTGAGCGATCAAATCCCAACGACGTTCGAGATCTACACTCGAGCCACCGTTGGCATCATTATCAACGAGCTTCCGAAGAGGTGCGTTCGTCGATGGATTTTGAACCGTGATACTCTTGTCACGACTAATGGGAGCCATGTCGTTGGTAGAGGATTGAATTGTGCCGCCATCCAGCAAACGTTGCACTGCTTCATACGAGACCGATCCACCTAGGATCGCACGGATTCGAACATCTTGCTCTTCCACTTGAGCCAGCAATTTGAAGTGTCGTTGCTTCGTATCGAGGAGGCTATCGAGTTGTGCCGTACTTTCCACAGACAGTTCGGCTAACAGCGCATTCTTCGTTCGAATGAATTTATCGATCATTCGCTGAAGTAATTTCTGTCGCTTTCGAAGTTCTTCGTCTTCCGTTCGAAGCTGCTTCTTTTGAGTGATGTACTGCTGCTGTTGGGCGACGAGGGCAGATAGTTCCTGGATCTTTGAGACGGGGTTATCGATCGTCGTTCCGTCAAGATTCGTCGAAGCGGCACGCGCCAACGCTGGAATCGGTTCGTTGTTTCGTGATGCCGTAGGGCT
>Ga0105045_10000953_pt1 | contig 22746 bp, 19 predicted proteins | sample MAT02_FD_78089 | JGI IMG/M metagenome (GOLD analysis project Ga0105045, IMG submission 78089) | Freshwater microbial communities from Lake Fryxell liftoff mats and glacier meltwater in Antarctica - MAT-02 (megahit assembly) | ecosystem: Environmental > Aquatic > Freshwater > Ice > Liftoff... | reverse complement strand
TCGAACATGCTGCCGGTCCACGACACGAGCATGACGGCGCCGGCTGATCGCGTCAATGAACGCGACAGGCGAAACCAGTGTTCAACCGGTACCTCATTTTTGGCAATCGCAATAAAGCTGGCGAGACGTGCTTCCGACGCGAGCAGGTCGTAGAACGCCGGGTCGCCAGTCTGCGTATCGGGATGATAGCCAATGGTGAACAGCTTACGCGGCTTGTCGTACAAGAAGCCGAAGTCCATGTCCACGACCCAGGCGTGTGCCTGCTCCGCCAACGCCGTCAAGCGGGCGGCCAGTGGCGGATTTCGACCAGCGCTTTGCAGACATCCTTGGCGCAATGCGATCAAATGTCCCGCCAGATTTCCGCTATCCACCGTACTCACATAGCGTGGCTCGAGGACCTGCAGCGTCTGCAGGTCGTACCAGTTGTAGAGGTGTCCCTGATAGCGGGCCATACGCGCCATGGTGGCGAATGTCCGCTCAAGCCGTTGCGTCATCTCGTCGGCTGTGATGAACGCGAGATCGCACGCACTCATGGTGGCCAACAGTTGCAGGCCGATATTGGTGGGCGAGGTTCGCATGGCAACCACCGGATTCGGATCGGCCTGGTAGTTGTCTGGTGCCAGCCAGTGGGTGGATTCGCTCACGAATCGGTCGAAGAATGCCCAGTGCGACGCAGCGTACGCCAGACACCGTCGGCGCTCCGTCTCGCTGAGTATGTGGCGAACCGGTGCCACCGGCTGACTCCATCGAGCTGCCAACCGGGGAGCGAACCACCACGCGAGCAGGACACTCCACATGGCCAGCAGATCGGGGAGCCACGAGGACACGGTCTGGGAAAGCGACGCCGTGTCCAGTGTGCCACCTGCCGCGTTGCCGAACCCGTGCTGCCGCAAGGCATACACCGTGATGATGAGGGCGGCGAAACTCACCACCCGCCGGGGCCAGCGCATGGCCTGCCGGCTTTCTGCGCGCAGGTCGGCCTCGCGACGCTCCACGAGCACCGCCGACTTCCACTCCAACAGGAACCGATGCGAAATGAGCAGCCGGTACAGAGTACGCACTATGGCATCGACCGAGATCCAGGCTTGGTAGGGCAGGAAGACGAGAGCCGCAAGGGCCTGCTGAGCACTGACGCGCGTATCCTGCCAGACAGCGGCATAGTAGCCGATCCACGAGGCATTCCACGGCGGGCGCACCGCAGCGCGCAGTACGGAGATTAGCCAGGGCGCCCATACGAAGGCCACTCCGAGGATAGTCCAGAGCATCCACGACCCCGGCAGGATGGTCCAGCCGGCAAAGAGCAACAGCAACTGCGACAGCTCTACGGTGCTGCGCCGCAGATTGTCGACAATCTTCCAGCGGGACAGGAACGACAGCCGATTTGGCGTCGGCCCGTTGGGGCCAGGCACGTGGCCACGCAACCATGGGAGCAGCTGCCAGTCCCCGCGAATCCATCGATGCTTGCGGAGCGTGTAGCCGATGTAGGTGGACGGGTAGTCGTCGTAGACGATGATGTCCGTGGCAAGACCGGCGCGGGCATAATTGCCTTCGAGCAAGTCGTGCGAGAGGAGCATATTCTCGGGAAAGCGGCCATGCGTTACGCGCTCAAAGGCATCGACCTCGTAGATTCCTTTGCCGGTGAAGCTGCCTTCGCCATAGAGATCCTGATACACATCGGAAACTGCGGCCGAGTACGGATCGACACCGGGATGTCCGGAGGCGATCGATGCAAACCGTGACAAGTGCGCGCTGGGCAACGACACGGAGACCCGCGGCTGCAAGATACCGTAGCCGCGCACGATGCGCGTCTGGTCAGCATTGAAGACCGGACGATTGAGTGGATGCGCCATGGTTCCGATGAGCGCTGGCGCTGCGTCGGGCGGCAGGGCGGTATCGGCGTCGAGGGTGATGACGTAGGTCGCGTGCTGCAGCTCCGTACTATCGCTGCTGATCCGCGAGAAGCCCGATGTATCGCCCGCTTGCAACAAGCGATTGAACGCCGCCAATTTTCCGCGCTTGCGCTCCCAGCCCATCCACGTTTGTTGTTGGGCATTCCACATCCGATCTCGATGCAGGAGATGAAAGAGTGCGCGATCTGATTCGGCATACCGACTATTCAGCGCTTCGACCCCCGCGAGCGCCGCGTCGAGAAGGGCAGCGTCTTCAGGTAGGCTGGCAGCGGCGGCATCGGTGAAGTCACTGAGAATGGCGAAATGCAGATGGGTATCGCGGTTGGCGAGAAACTGCACCTCCAGATTTTCCAGCGCGTGTTGCACGCCATCGGCATCAGCAAACAGGGTAGGCATCGCGACCACGGTTCGATGCGCCGCCGAAATCCCGTGCGCGTGGACATCGAGCCGGGGTAGCGTTTGCGCAGGGAGCCACGCCATGACCCCTTGATTGACTAGCGTAATCGCGAGATCAATGACTGGCCAGCACGTGGCCAGTAGCACGAGCGAGAGCGCACTGCCCACGAGTGGCCCGAGCACCGCAATAATTGCCGCCAGCATGAGCAGCGCGACGCCCGCCACGCCGCCGAAATAGACAACGTTCGGTGACTGGCGTGCGGCGCGTTCGATACGAGCACGCCAGGTGGGACGATAGTCCGCCCAGCGCTCAAGTTGCGGGAGGCCGGCATCGATCAGGTAGTAGCCGACGTGGCCGTCGGGGGCGTGCAGCGGGAGCCCCGGCACACGACCGCCCACGCGTGCGAAATCGATGGCCTGCGTCGCTACGAGTGTTTCCGAGCGATCGGTTTGTCTGGCAATGCGCTCAACCACATGCCGATAGCGATCACGCGTGGCAAACGTCATCACCGGATACGTCCCGTCGGGATCCGTGGCGAGGATCGCGTGCATGTGGCTCTGATTTTCGACGAAGACCTTCCAGTCGCGTCGACTGATGTCGAGGAGCCCGGTGATGCTGTTCGCCATAATACGCTGCGTCAGCGCAAGACGCTGCGTGGAGTCGGCGACGATCTGCTCCGGACGCACTCCACATTCACGAAACCAGTGCTCCAGCCATTCGAGCGGTGTTGACGAGCCTTCAGAATGTCGCAAAACCTGAAGAAACCGGGACACGAAGTGCGGTGATAACACATGGCCGGCGGTCGTGAAATCCTGGAGTGCCATCCGCAGATGCGGACCCCCTTTCACGCACGCGTCGCGCAGACGATTTGCCTCAAGCACCGCGCGCTCCAGCTCATCAAGGCGCTGTACCGTCCGCAATGCCATGCGGCGCACACTTTCGATCAACCCGAGACGCAGCATCGCGGGCATGGCCCACAGCTCTCCGATCGTCAGCGGCGTGACGCTTTGAAAAGCGTCTACGTAAAGGTCGACATTCTCCAAATCGACACGGGCTTCCGTGTGCGAAATCAGTGAAAGCGCAATCTCGTACACGCGTGGGTAGCCAGTGAGCGGCCCTGTGGTGAGTTCAGGCAGCTCTTGGTAATAGCCTTTCGGCAGGCTCACCCGCACTTGCTGCAGTTGCTCCTGCACCACGTGGTAATTGTCCAGCAACCACTCCGCTGCCGGATTGACGTCGAGACCATCGGCGCCTGCTCGCTCCAGCCGCGCGTGCGCCACTGCCAGCACGCCTCGGGTCTCGGCGAGTCTCGCCAGCAGTCGCGCTGGTCGAAACGGTTGTCGTCCAACCAGCACCTGCTGGTCGCGTGCTACTACCCGCGCGCGGGCCGCCAAATGATCTGCGCCAAGCAAATCACCGCGAATCGGTCCAGCAAAAAGTTCCTCGCTGGACATCGGACGGACTGCCGTAGTCAGAGTACCTTACGACCCTGTATGAGTCGCACCAGGACGACGATGACTGCAACTACTAAAAGGACGTGGATGAGTCCGCCCATCGTGTAGGCGCTCACCATGCCGAGCAACCAGAGGACGATGAGGATGATTGCGAGTGTCATAAGCATTGGAGTTCTCCGGAGAAGTTGACCGCGTGCGCAGCACGCGGGGTAACAGTATGCTACAGGTTACTCCGGGGTGCACCCGGTGTTCCGCTGCTCAACTGTACGGACCGCTAGTTGAAACGCACACCAGGCTCTAGCTTCCCGCTTCACTCTCTGACCTGGTGAGTTCATGACGACGACACGTGACGCGCGACTTGACGCCGTCTGCGCTGAAGGCTGGGCATTCTGGGAACGCTTTGATGCGACCGTGCGTGAGCGCGATTTCCATCCGTTCGTCGCAGCCGACTACGAACTCGTGCGCGAGGCGTTGCTCACTCATCAGGCGCCTGGAAAGCGATTTCTCGAGTGGGGATCGGCCTCCGGTGTGATCACGATCCTGGCCGATATCATTGGCTTCGACGCGTGGGGCATCGAACTCGACACGTCGTTGGTGGGCACCGCACGTCGATATGCGCTCCAGTTCGAGTCCGGCGCACGTTTCGTCCATGGGAGCTTCCTCCCCACCGGCTATCGCTGGCAGCCCCCCGGTGACCATGAGGAAGAAGGCTATCTCGGTGAAGGGCCGTCCGGTTATCTGCAACTCGGTCTCGCGCTCTCCGATTTCGACGTCGTGTTCGGCTATCCGTGGGGTGGCGAGTCCGCCGTCATGCGTGATGTCATGCTGCAGTACGGCCGTCCCGACGCCGTGCTCTTGCTGCATGATACCAACCTCGGCGTGCGTGCCTATCGCGGCGGACGTGAACTGCTATCCACCACCTAGAGGCACACGGGCTCTCGGTCAAAGGTACGCATCAACGTGCCACTCCCGTTTCGCATCTGCTTCGTGAATCGGCGGACATGGCCGAATACCTACGAGCTCAGCGAAAGTCTCACCAGTACGTCGATGACCGACCGACGTACAGTCGTTGAGCGTGGGTCGGTCATCGACGGCCGCTGGCTCGTGGGCACGAGCTAGCGCGCTGATCCGGCGGCACGCCCGCCTGATCACAGGCGCACGCTTCGCCCACGCCGCCGCACGAACCGCGCAAACGCCTGCCAGATACGATCACGCCAATAGCCATCGCACCCATCGCGAGCGCGATGACAACCACCGTCAGCACCACGATCAGCATCGGATCACCACCATAGCGAGTGAGTGAGCGTACGCTGCGCAGGGCGCGCTTCGATCATGCACCTCATCGCGACACCACCTGCGCCGCAAAACCCGGCGTCATCCGTTCTTCAACCTCGTCCGGCGCACCGGCAATCAGCAACAGCACGTCCAGTCGATGCTCCCGCGCGAGCGCCCACGCCCGCTCCGGACCCACCACCAACAGGGCCGTAGCCCATGCATCCGCCGCGCTGCAACGTGTGTGCAAGACCGACACCGAAAGCAGACGGTGCTGTACTGGACGTCCGGTGGCGGGATCGATGGTATGGACATAGCGGACCCCGTCCACCACGCGGTAGTTCCGGTAGTTCCCCGAGGTCGCCAAGGCCCGGTTGTCGAGATTCACGACCAACTGCACGCGCGACTGCGACTTGCCGCCCTCATCACCAGACGCCGCTATGGGCGATTCGATGCCCACGCGGAACGGACGCCGTGCCGACGCCTGCCCCTGCGCTCGCACCTCACCCCCCAGTTCCACGAAATGGTCCGCTTCTCCGCGTGAGGAGAGCAGCGCCGAGATTCGATCCACCGTAAAGCCCGGTGCGATACCCGACAGATCAACCGCCAGCTGCGGATGACGCTTCATGACGGTTGTGATCGTTACGCCGCCGCGGCGTACGCTATCGATTACCAGCTGCGGCCATCCTACGCGCGCGCGCAACGCCGTCAACTCCGACTCCGACGGCACGCGGTCTCCGTCGGACGCTGCCGTATCATCACCCGCACCAAATCCCCATGCGTTTACCAGCGGACCCACGGTCACATCAAACGCGCCCTGCGATGCGCGCGATATCGTCTCCGCCTCACGCAATACTGCCGCCAGCGGTGCGGAGACCTCATACGGTATCCCACGCTGATCACGGTTCAAGCGCGACAGCTCGGATGTCGTGTCGTACGTGGACATCTGCGCATCGATCTCAGCGAGCAGCGAATCTACCGCCACTTGCAACCCGCGCACCGCCGCCGCCGTGCGCGGGCCGCCAAGGACGACAGCATACGTCGTACCCTGCGCCGGCCCGCCGAATCGAGCCGCGACGTCCGGCGCCCGCCCCGCGCGCCGATAGGTGAGCACCGTGGCACCGAACAGCACAGCCAGCACCACCCACCAGCGCCGCGAAGCCTGCGTAATGCCAAAGGTGGACCGGGCCGCAGTCACATTTCGTCCTGCGCGCGACGATTCATGAGCCGAAGTCGTCGTACGCAATATTGGCCCGCTCGACCCCGAGATTCTCGAGCATCGTGGTGCACGCAGCCAGCATCATGGGCGGACCACACAGATAGTACTCGATGTCCTCCGGTGCCGGATGCGTCGACAGATAGTCACGCAAGAGCACTTGGTGTATGAAGCCTGTGGCACCGGTCCAGGCATCTTCCGGTTTGGGATCGGACAGCGCCAGATGCCACGAAAAGTTCGGATGTTCGCGCTGAATGCTGTCGAAGTCCTCGACATAGAACGCTTCACGCAATGAGCGCGCCCCGTACCAGAAGCTCACACGCCGATCGGTGTGCAGCCGACGGAATTGATCGAAGATGTGCGAGCGCATCGGAGCCATACCTGCCCCACCACCTACAAAGCACATTTCGTTGTTCGAATCCTTGGCGAAGAACTCCCCGTACGGCCCGGAGATGATGACCTCATCGCCGGGCTTGAGACTGAACACATACGACGACATCACACCGGGCGGTACGCCCGTGGTGCGTGGCGGCGGTGTCGATACCCGCACATTGAGCATGATGATGTCCTGCTCCAACGGGTAGCTCGCCATGGAGTACGCGCGATGGATCGTGCCGGGTACTGTAGACGTCAGCTCCCACAGCTTGAGCGCGTCCCAGTCTTCGCGGTACGCCGGTCCGATGTCGAAGTCGCGGTAGCGTACCACGTGAGGCGGACACTCGATTTGGATGTACCCGCCAGCACGGAACGGGACCGATTCGCCAGCCGGCAACTCCAGCACCAGCTCCTTGATAAATGTGGCCACATTGTGATTCGAGCGCACTCGGCACCGCCACTGACGCACACCGAAAATGGCTTCGTCGAGATGAATGCGCATATCCTGCTTCACCTTCACCTGACACGATAACCGCACGCCGGCGCGGGCTTCGCCACGTGACACATGGCCGGTCTCGGTGGGCAACAGCGATCCACCGCCCTCGAATACTTCCACCTTGCAGACGCCGCACGTTCCTTTTCCGCCGCACGCCGACGGCACGAAAAGCTTCTGGTCCGCCAATGTCCCCAGCAACGTGCCCCCGGCCTTGGCCAAAATGACTTTGTCGGGGTCGTCGTTGACGGTGATGCGCACCTCGCCGCTCTGCACAAGCCGGGCCCGCGCGCCCATGAGCACACCCACCATGAGCAGCACCAGCGCCACGAACACGGACACACCCACCAGAATCGTCAGCATCCGATCACCATCTCAGAGCTGGATGCCGGCAAACGCCATGAAGCACACCGCCAACAAACCCGTGACCATGAATGTGAGTCCAAGCCCGCGAAGTGCCGCCGGCGGATTGGAGTACCGCAGCTTTTCACGAACAGCCGCCAGTGCCACAATGGCCAGCAGCCAGCCGATCCCCGACCCAAGTCCGAACACCACACTCTCGGGCAGATTGTAATCCCGCTGATCCATGAAGAGACTGCCGCCAAGAATCGCACAGTTCACCGCGATAAGTGGCAGAAAGACACCCAATGCGCCATACAGCGTCGGCGCGAACTTCTCGATCACCATCTCCACCACCTGCACCAGCGCCGCGATCGTACCGATGAAGCTGAGAAACACCAGAAATGAGAGATCCACGGCGGCCATCGCCGGGTGCACCCAATACAGCGCGCCTTCGCGCAGGACATGGTGCAGCAAGAGGTTGTTGAGCGGCACCGTGATGCCCAGCACCACCGTGACCGCGAGGCCGAGTCCGATGGCGGTGCTCACCCGCTTGGACACGGCGAGAAACGAGCACATGCCAAGGAAAAACGCCAACGCCATATTCTCGACGAAAATCGCTTTGACCAAGAGGCTCAGATAGTGACTGGTCATGCGGACCGCCGTACCATCATCACGCCGCCTGCTGGCGATCAGCGGTCGTAGCGCTGGCCACCGCTGCCGGCTCGGCGGGCGGATGGCCCGCGATGTGCACCACCAACTCCGTCTCGCGCTGTGCCGGCTTCCATGTGCGCAGCGCCCAGATGAGGCCACCAATGATGAAGAAGGCCGCCGGAGAGAGCATCATGAGTCCGTTGGGCTGATACCAGCCGCCATCGGTTACCAAGGGCAGAATCCGGAGGCCGAACAGCGTCCCCGATCCGAAGAGTTCTCGAATCGCCGCCACCAGCAGGAGGACCAGGCTGTACCCCACGCCGTTGCCGATCGCATCGAGTGCACTCGCCTTCGGCCCGTTCTGCATCGCAAACGCCTCGGCACGCCCCATGATGATGCAGTTCGTGATGATCAGCCCCACAAATACGGAGAGCTGCTTCGATACCGGATATGCGTACGCTTTGAGTAATTGATCACACACGATCACGAGCGAAGAAACGATCGTGAGCTGCACGATGATGCGGATACTCGAGGGAATCCAGTTGCGGATCAGACTGATCGAGACGTTGCTTGCGAGCAGCACTGCGGTGACCGCCAGACACATCACCAGCGATGGCGCCAGCAACGTGGTGACGGCAAGTGCCGAGCAGATGCCGAGCACCTGCCGGGCGATCGGATTGTCATCGATGAGTGGATCAAGCAGAACGGATTTCGCGCTTGGCTCGGACATCAGGACGTACCCTCCGGATTCGTGCGGCGATATCTCTCAAGGAATGGTCCAAATCCGTCGGGACCAAGCCAGAACAACACGGTGTTAGACACGCCACGTGACGTAATGGTCGCGCCGGAGAGCCCCTCGATGCGGTGGGGATCTTGCGCCGCGGGTCCTACGGCCCCCTTCACGACCGTCACCCGCAGCTGGCCACGTGCGTCGATCGCTTCACGCCCCTTCCAGCGGGCCTGCCACCGGGGATTCTCAATCTCTCCACCGAGCCCGGGCGTTTCTCCGTGCTCGTAGAAGGTGATCCCGGCAATGGTCCGGGCATCCGGCGCCAAAGCGAGATAGCCATACATGGTGGACCAGAGCCCATAGCCGTGAATGGGCAATATCAGGGCCTTCACCGAGTCGCCGTCGCGCAACTCGTACACCACCGCGAGATTTGGCAGACGGAGCACTTTGGCGGCGTTGTCGGGCGCCGGTCGGCTGCGGGACGGATCGCGTGCGGCGACGCGCTGATCGTAGCTGTTGGCATCGATGCTGTCCACGTCGGCACCCGAGCGCAGATCAATGACTCGCGGCCGGATGTTCGCGGCCACGCGATCGAGCACTTGCTGCCGCGACAGCGTTTCGTCAGGCCCCACGAGTTCCGCGACCGCGAGCACCTTGCTGAGCCGATCGACGCGCTGATTCTCCTGTTGGGTCGGGCGCAGCAGCACCGCCGCCGTAGCGATGGGCACCGCACACACCAGGCACACCGCGGCTGCGAAGCCCATGGTGTACCGCACCGAATCACGGCGTAGTGCGCACATAGCGGGCGGCCCTCCGCTTGATGTTCGCGTGCACCACCGCGTGGTCGATGAGCGGCGCGAACATGTTCATGAAAAGAATCGCCAGCATCATACCTTCGGGATAGGCGGGATTGACGCATCGGATGAGCACGCAGAGCACGCCGATGAGCAGGCCGTAGATCAGCTTGCCGGTCGCCGTGAAGGCTGACGACACCGGGTCGGTCGCCATGAACACTGCACCGAACGCCCAGCCACCCAGCACGAAATGCCAGTACCAGGGCAGGTTCAGCATCGGGTTGGTCGTCGAACCGATCGCCGTGAGCCCGATGGCGGTGAGCGCGGTACCCACTACCACGCCGGCCATGGTTTGCCACGCGCCGATTCGGGTCACGAGCAACAGCGCCGCGCCCAGCAGGATCGCCAGTACCGACGTTTCGCCCATCGATCCGGGAATGAGGCCAAGAAAGGCATCGCCGAAGGTGAGGCCCTGCAGATGTCCGGATCCTTCCGCGTAGGACAACAGCCATGTGGCACCCGAGAGTCCGTCGGGCGGCGTGGCCGCCACCCACACGTTGCCGGATATTTGCCCCGGATACGCAAAGAAGAGAAACGCACGAGCGGAGAGCGCGGGGTTGAGAAAGTTCATCCCGGTCCCGCCAAAGATCTCCTTCCCGATGACTACCCCAAACGCGGTGCCGAGGGCCACCTGCCAGAGCGGAATCGTGGCGGGCATGATCAGCGGAATGAGCACGCCGGTAACAAAAAACCCTTCATTCATTTCATGACCACGCACCACCGCAAAGAGCGCTTCCAGCAAACCGCCCACGACAAACGTGACCATGAGCACCGGGACAAAATGTAGCGCCCCGTACACCATGGTACCGGTAATCGATTCACTCGCCACCGGCAGCCCCAGCGCGCGGTACGTGGCCGCCTGCCAGCTGGTGAGCAGTTGTCCGCCCTGCTCCACCGTCAGGAACGCCTGATACCCGGTGTTGAACATCGCCATCAGCATGCACGGCACGAGCGCGACGACCACCACCATCATCAGACGTTTCTGATCGAGTCCGTCTCGCACGTGCGGTCCACCAGTCGTGCTGTACGACGGCGTGTAGAGGAACGTATCCAAAGCGTCGTACAGTGCATGGTAGCGCGCGAGCCGCCCTCCTGTCCGGAAGGGCCCGCGCGCACGATCGAGCAGAGTTCGCAGGGCGCGCATCTAGTGCTCTGCCGCCAACGCGGTCAGCACGCGTCGCAATGCCGTACCATACTCGTACTTGCCGGGGCAAACGAACGTGCAGAGTGCCAGATCTTCTTCATCGAGTTCGAGCACACCCAAGGCCTCCGCCCACTCCACGTCACTCACCGTCAGCGCACGCAGCAGATGGGTCGGCATGAGATCCATTGGCATCACCCGTTCGTACGCCCCGATCGGCACCATGGCCCGGTGTGATCCGTGCAATCGGGTGTCGAGCGCGTACCGCCGCTTCGGCAACAGCGACGACAAAAAAATCGGCAGGGCGGAAAACCTGGTGGTGCCGGGCGCCATCCAGCCGAGGAATGCCCGAGAACTCCCTTCCGGAATCACCGAGAGTTGTTGATGAAACCGGCCGAGAAATTCTTGCGCACCACGCTCCACGCGATCGCCGGTGAGCACGGAGCCACTGATCATGCGCGAGACACCCTCACCTGCTGCGTGTGCATGCAGTGCGCCCTCCAGTAAGTCCGGCACCGACGCCCCCAGGCGCGTGCGCACCATGTGTGGATCCCGCACCTGCGGGCCACCCACGGCGACGATCTGCGTGGGATCGAGGCGTCCCGTCACGACGAGATGCCCAATGCGCGCCGCATCCTGCACCCCAAGGTGCCAGACCGTCTTGGCCCGGTGCACCGGATCCAGGATGTGAATGTGATAGCCCACCGTGCCTGCGGGATGCGGTCCGGCGAATTCCTCGATGGTCACGCCCGGCACCGCGCCCGGCACGCCGCCCAGTCGTGATCCGGGGCGTCGACAGCAGTAGACCGGACCGTCGGTGAGACGCGTGAGCGCCGCCAGTCCGCGCTGGATGTCGACCTCGCGACCCGCCAACGCCACGTCGAGATCCGGGGCCAGCGGCTGCGTGTCCATAGCCGTCACGAAGATCGCGGCGGGCACTGTCGCGGGATCGGGAATCACGCTGAACGGACGCGTGCGGAACGCGGTCCACAATCCCGACTCCAGCAGCAGCGCTTTCACCCCATCGCGCTCGTGCATCGCGGATGGCGTAAACGCGGCAAAGGCGACGGCATCTTCAGGCAGCGCGTGCCCGTCACTCCCAGTGCGCGGCGTATCGAGCACGATGACGACCGACTGCAACGCCCGCCTGTCACCGCGATGCACCGCCTCCACACGACCGGCCGCGGGCGAGACCAGCCGCACGTTGTGGTACCGACGATGTTCGAGCAGCGGCTCCCCCAAACGGACCGCCTGACCCGGCTCGACCAGCACGCGGACCGTGAGGCCCACGTAATCCCGCAACGTCACGGCCACGCGCAACGCGGCAGGCGCGGCCTCAACACGGGAAGCCGGAACGCCGGTGATCGGAAGATCGAGGCCTTTGGTGACCGTGTGCACGGACATCAGCGTGGCGGGAGGGAGAACGGAAAGAGGGAGGCCTAACTGAGCCCGAATTCCTCGCGGGCTTGACGAGCGGCGCGGCCCTGCACATCGGTGGCTTCCTCGACCGTCGGGGCCGCGTGATCGCCAGTGCGCACCAACGTCATCGCATCTTCACGACGTGCAAGCAGCGTCCAGAATGCGCCGGCATCCGGATCGGCGCCTTCATCGCCGGGTAGCAGCGCGTACATCGCCTTGTACATCATGGAAAAGGCCCAGAACAGCGCCAGCATATCCGGCAATACCAGCACCAGGCGTGTGATCGCGTTCACATTCGCCACCTGATCGTTGAACGCGGGCGTGTTGAAGGGCGCCAGCACCATGCGATAGTTGATGACGTAGTTCACCACGCCGGCGGCCAGGTTGGTGGCGCCGATGATCAGCCCCGCCTTGCGCATGGCCCTGAGCACACTGGGCTCGCCCAGCAAGCGATTCATCTGCGCCTCGCGCTCCGGCGTGTCCGGGCCCAACCCCTGCAGCGCGATAGAGCGGGTGACCGGCCTGAGCGTGAGTGCGGTTCCAGAAAATACGAAGAACGCCAGCAAATAACTCGCGCTATCCTTGAACGCGAACAGCGCCCCGTCCACATACCAAAACGCCAGCGCACCACGCATGATCGCGGAGAAGCCGCCATACGTGGTGATAAAATTGAAGCGCCGCGTGATGAGCAGCAGGTCGAGGAGCACCCACGCCACCGGCACCAGCGCCGCCAGCAGATACGCAGGGAGCGTTCCCAGCGGGGCGGTGCCGTACTTGAGGATCACCACCGGAGCGACCGCGCCGATCAGGATATCCAGCGTAAGCTTGAGCGACTTCGACATGGCGTGGGAGTATAACCTACCGGATCGACGCGGCCGGAAAGCCAAGCGCCGTGTTCAGCCATCGCACCAAGGGCGTCATGGCCGTAAAGTGGCGCGCGAGGAGTTTCGGAAGCGACGCACTCGTGACCTCGTCAACCGTCAGCGGGCAGCCGGCGGTAAACGACTGGTATCTGAGCCACGCCCCGGCGGGGTGATCTGCGAGAAATCCCCGGGGAAGACGCGTCAGCATCCCCTCCGCATCGAGGTCCCCGAACCGTCGGCGGAAGCCGCGATTCTGTACAATCTCAGTAAATCCCTCGAGATCGTCCACCAGTGCTTGCCGGATTTTGTTCAGCCCCGGTCGCGCCGGCATCCAGATCCCGCCGCCACAGAATGATTCCTTCGGACTCAACTGGAAATAGAACCCGGCACCTCCGTGTACCGCGTCGCCCACCACCCGGTGGCCGGTATCGCGGTGGAAAAACCAGCAGGCCGCGTTGGTCTTATACGGCGACTTGTCCTTGGAGAACCGCACGTCGCGGTGAATCCGAAACGCCGACTTCTTGGGCGATCCCACGATCTCCGGGGCGATCGTCGCCAGTTGTACATCCATCTCCTCCACCAACAGCGCCAACGGCCGCTTGATCTCGCGCTCGTAGTCCGCACGATGTTCCTCAAACCACTCCTTGCGGTTGTTCTTTGCCAGCCCACGCAAAAAGGTGAACGCCTTGGGCGTGAAGCGCGTGAACTCGTAGTCAGGCGGCGTTTCCATTGGCGTCATGACATCCCCGACGACTTGTGGGCCGCCACGACGCGGTCGGCGGACATGGCAGGAAAGAGAAAGCGAAGAAACAGCCCCGTCCGTGCGGCCCACGCGCGTTCGTCGTGCAGCGCCCCCTCGGCCTCGTGGTACTCCAGATCCACCCCGTTCCGCCAGCCTTTCCGCTGGAGCATCCGGTGCAAGAGCTGCGCCCCCTTGAGCATCCGCTTCTCCCCGGTCCCGACGTCCAGCCAGATCGCCAGCTCAGGACGCTGCCCGTTGTCGGCGGCCAGCTGTCGCACGATCCAGCGATCATCCCACCACACGGAAGGCGAGAGTACGCCAATCTTGCCGAAGACGGCCGGGTGCGTGAGCCCCAGATGCAGCGACAACAGTCCGCCCAGCGAACTGCCGGCCACCCCCGTATCGCGCGGTCCGCGGCGGGTGCGCCACGTATGGTCCACCCAAGGTTTGATCTCGTACACCAGCATCTGCCCATACCGATCGGCCAGTCCGCCAGCATCGTGTGCCGCGTCGCGGGTGGGCGTGTACTCATCGATCCGCTCACGCCCGGCGTTGCCGATGGCGACGATGATGATCGGTTCGATCACCTCCGCGTGGATCAGCGCACGTGCCGTGGTGTCCACCCCCCACTGCACGCCAAAGGGTGACATGGCCAGATCGTCGAAAACGTTTTGCCCGTCATGCAGGTAGAGCACCGGGTAGCGCCGGTCAGGCGCCACCTCGTATTCCGGCGGCAGACACACGATCACGTCGTGCGGGTGCGGCAGAAACCGCGACGGCATCTCCTGGAAGTGCAGGAGCGACCCCGCGGCGACGGGATCGGGCGGCGTGGCGCTGAGGAGGTCGGGAAGGCCGAGGTGGTGCATGACGGAAACTACCACCGCGTCGCCGTCAGATCACCAGATCGAGCGCCGGCTGCCCGGCCACAAACGCGTCCACGTTGGCCAACGCCCGCATCCCCATCGCCGTCCGGGTCTCGATTGTGGCGCTCCCCAGATGGGGCAGCAGCACGACGTTTTCCAGCTCCTTGAGCTCCGCCGTCACACTCGGCTCAAACTCGTACACATCAAGCCCCGCCCCCGCGATCCGCCGACCCCGCAGCGTTTCCGTGAGGGCCTGCTCATCCACCACATCACCGCGCGCGGTGTTGACGAGGAACGCGTGGGCCGGCATCAGGGCCAGCGTTTCCGCGTTCATCAGGTGACGTGTCTCGATTGTGGCTGGACAGTGTAGCGATACGACATCGGAATTGCGGAGCAGATGCTCCAGAGTCTCCGCTCGCTGGGCGTTGACCGGACCGGCCGTGCCGGGGTCGTCGATACGCGGATCGCGCGGGGCATACCAGAGCACCTGCATGTCGAACGCCGCCGCAGCGGCCCGCGCCACGGCCCGTCCGATGCGACCATAGCCCACGATTCCCAGCGTTTTCCGACGCAGCGTACGACCCAGCATGAACGTGGGCCGGAGCCCCGACCACGCGCCCTTACGCACATGACGCTCCCCCTCTCCCAGTCGACGCATGGTCATCAGCATGAGGGCGATGGCCACATCGGCGGTGTCGTCGGTGAGCACATCGGGGGTGTTGGTGATCGCGATCCCGGCGCGTTTCGCGGCGTCCCGGTCGATGTGATTGACCCCCACCCCCACGTTGGCCAGTAATCCCGTGCGCACGCCGCTCACCCCCAGCACCTCCGCCCGCCAGCGATCGGTCACCGTGGTGATCACGATGTCGGCCTGCGTGAGCACCTGCGACAATTGCTCCGGCGCCAGCGCCTGGTCCGTCCGATTAAATCGGGCGCTGGGAAACCGCGCCGCGATGGCGGTCTCCACCGAGGCGGGCAGCTTGCGCGTAACCACCACGACCGCCTCGCTCATGTGCCCACGCGCCAATGCCGCAGCGCGGCGCCCACACCGCTCCCCAGGGTCACCGGCACCCCGGCGTCCACAAGCGCCATTTCCACGCCAGAGAGCGCGCCAGCCATGGTGAGCACGTTGGTATCGCCCAAATGCCCGATGCGGAACAGCTTGCCGGACAGTTCACTCAGCCCGGCCCCGAGCGAGATGTCGTAGTGGTCGAACGCCAGCGTGATCACCCGCGCCGCGTCGATGCCCGCCGGCACCACCACCGCCGTGAGCGAATCCGAGGCGATCTCGGGCCGCTTGGCGCAGATCGTCAGTCCCCACGCCGCCACCGCCGCACGCACCCCCTGCGCAATCCGCCCATGTCGCGCCGCCACCTGCGCCATGCCCTCATCCAGCAGCATCGTCAGCGCTTCGTCGAGTCCGAACAGCAGCGAGAGCGCCGGCGTGCTCGGGAAATACCCCTGCGCATTCTGTACCCGCATGGGCCGCAGATCGAAATAGGCTCGTGGTGACGTGGCCGACGCCACCCGCGCCAGCGCCTTCTCGCTCATGTACAGGATGCCCAAGCCCGCGGGCAGCATAAAACCTTTTTGCGTGCCCGTGATGGCGCAATCCACGCCCCAGCGATCAAACTGGAAGTCGAGGCTCGCGATCGAGCTGACGCCATCCACATACAGCAGCGCCGGGTGCCTGGCCCGATCGATCGCGGCGCGCACGGCCGCCACGTCGGTGGTGACGCCGGTGGCCGTCTCGTTGTGCACCAGCAGCACGCCTTGTATCTCGTGCGCCGTATCGGCGGCCAGCGCCGCTTCCACCTTGGCGGGATCGGCACCCTCACCCCACGGTGCTTCGAGGACGTCCACCTGATAGCCAAGATTCCGCGCGGTCTGAATGAACAGATGCGAGAACTGGCCAAAGCGGACGGCCAGCAGCTTCGCCGCGGGGTTGAGCGTATTCACCAGCGCCGCTTCCCACATCGCCGACCCAGTGGCCGGAAAGACGAACGCCTCGCCCTGCGTCTGATGCACGATGTGCGGCAGGCGGGAGAGAATGGAGCGGGTGAGCGCCGGGAATGACGCGCTGCGATGATCTTCCATGGCGCGATGCATCGCGCGCTGAAGCCGATCAGGAACCGGGGTCGGCCCCGGGATCTGGAGGAAATGCCGTCCGGCCATCGCTTATGAAGGAGAATGAGAAGAAGGAGCATCCGACGACGAGCGGTCGTCGGAAGCGTCATCAGCTGAGTCGTCGCTGACCTCCTCGCGCACCTCGTCCGCTGCGTCATCACCGGCATCATCCGCCGATTGCGGCGCATCGGGATCGAGCACGCGGAGCAACCGTCGGCACAAGCGCGCTAACCGCACCCGCTGGTCGCCGCTCAGCTCACGCATGAGCGTCACGATCGCATCGGCGCGCGCGGGCGCAGCCACGGCAAGCACTTCGCGCCCCTGCTCCGTGAGATGCACCGTGATGAAGCGGCGATCCGTCGCGTGCCGCTCGCGCCGCACATGCGTGCGGGTTTCGAGCACATCGATAATCGCCGTCATCTGCGCCTTGCTGCGCCCGAGCACTCCGGCGAGCTCCTGCTGATGTACCGGGCCCCGATCCTCCAGCGCCTCGAGTACACCGAACTGCGACGCTGACAATCCGAACGGATGGACGGCGTCCTCCACACGGGCTGCCGACAGTGCGGCCGCGCGCTGCAAACGCCCGTACGCGTCGAGTGCGCGACGTCGTTTCTTGTCTCCCTTCCCGCTCATAGTGCTCCGTGGTGAATCGGCATGTTGCGCCGGGTGTCCCGTGTGCTGCCAAATCCAGTGCGTGATATGCCGACATGCCGCACCGCCATTCGTTCGGCCAGCACGGTCTCCACCGCGATCATGATTTTCTGTGAATTCACGCTAAAAGCAGTTGGCAGCAGCGACCTAACCGAAATGTACAGTCCACGTACCCCATGCCGCTCCCCTTCAGGCGACGCCTGCGCGATCGAGGTTGGTGCCGAGGTTGGTGCCGAGGTTGGTGCCGAAGTTTACGCCGACCCTAGGGAAGAAATGCGGAACCTCGGCCAGCGTAATCACAGGCACGGAACGGATGCACCGCATGGAGTACGGAGACCAGCGGGAGTGGCACGAGCGCGACCCTCCCCGCACCACGGGCTGTTTTACCCACACCGTTCCACCAGGAGTCGGGAACGAACGAGCACCGCGCCCCCGGAACGGGAACGCGGTGCCTGGTACCTGGTTCGTGGTGCCCAGTGCCTGGTAGCGGCTGGCCTACAACGCCGTCTCGAAAATGTCGCGCGTTTCGGAGTTGAGCAGGACCCAGAGCGAGTAGCCGCCGAAGAGCGTGCCCCACGGCCAGCGGAAGAGCCGGAATGCGGAGACGACGATGATGACGTAGCGCGCCCACTGGCGATGGTTGAGAAGCGCGAAGCCGGCGATGAGCCCGAAGAGGCTGATTGCGCCGACGATCACCGCCATGAACAGACTGGCGATGGTCCCCACCACCATGACGATGGGGTTGAGGCTGAAGAGCGAGCCGAACACGCCGCCGAACAGCACGCCGGCCGCTGCCAGCAGGCCGAGCACGCTGTAAAGCAAGTTGACGAGGCCTACGACCTTGATATGAGTGCGCACTGGCGGATCTCCATGAAGTAATTGTCAGAGAGCCGTACGGCGCCGCGTTCAGGAAGATTCGTCGGTGTCGCGCATACCGCCCCGAGGCCCCGCCAGCGTGGCGCGACCCGACGGCGTCACCCGGTGCGTCGCGCGGGCACCAGACTGACCAGCACCACTCCACTCACAATGACCGCCATCGCGGTGATCGCGAGGGCTGGCAACCGCTCGCCGCCGAGTACCACGCCCAGAATGACGGCGACCACAGGGTTGACGTATGCATAGGTGCCCACGGCGGCTGGGCTCGCCACTTTGAGCAGCCACATGTACGTGCTGAAGGCAATCAGCGAACCGAACACAATGAGATACAGCAATGCCATGAGGCTGCGGAACGTGATGGCGTCGGGGCTGATGCGCTGCCATTCGCCGGTTACGCCGGACAGCAGCAACAGCAGCGTGCCGCCCACGAGCATTTGCATGGCGATGGCGAGCGCGGCAGGCTGCGCCAGCTTGGCGGTGCGCGAGAAGAGCGAGCCGATGGTCCAGGAGAGGGAGCTCAGGGCGAGCACGGCCGCGCCGAGCGGGTCGACGGCCGCCTCTGCGCCGCGCCCGGGTAACACGAGCAAGCCGACCCCCACCAAACCGATGGCGACCCCGATCACCTGCACCACGCGCGGACGGCGTCCCTGCCACAGTTCCGAGAGCACCAGCCACAGCGGGACGGTGGCGATGAGCACCGAGGTCATCCCGGAATTTACCCGCTGGCTGGCCCACGAGACCGCACCATTGCCGATGAAGAGCAGCATGGTACCGACGATGGCGGAGTTCCGCCATTCAAGGCGCGATGGCTTGGTGGCACCGCGCCAGCGTGTGAACGCATACAGCGCGCTGCCGGCCACGAGAAAGCGCGCCGCTCCCATCGTAAACGGTGGAATGGTGGCCACGCCCCAGCGAATGGCCAGATAGGTGGAGCCCCACACCACGTAGATGATGAAAAATGCGACCATCAGCTGCCAGCGAGTGGCGGTCGGTGCGCCGGGTGTGGACGCGACGGATGTGGTGGTGCTGGCAGCCATCAAATCAGGGTGATCGTCGCAGCGCACGCAGCGCCGCATTGCCGGCCGCCAGTCCACCCACGAGCAGGTACAAATAGAAGGTGTAAAACCGCCACCAGATCAACGACGCGGCGAATACGCCCACCGGGATGGCGTCCCGCAGCGTGGCCGCAAAGGCCCCTTCGATGAATCCCCCGCCGCCGGGCGCCGGAACGACGACCCCACCGTAGAACAGCGCCAACGGCCATAACACCAAGGGAGCCAGCGTATCCATGGTGAGTGGGAACGACCGATCGGCGACGAACACCAGCACGGGTAACGTGGCCACTTTGCACACGATATGCAGCACTGACCCACCGAACGCCAACGTCATCAGTCCGGGCCTGGCTTTTCGTAGCGCCTGCACCGAACTCCGCAGCCCGCGCAGGGTGCGCTGCACCACACGCCACGAGCCGGCGCCGATCCCCACCCGTGTGATCCACCGCGGCGGTGGCCCCTGCGCATGATGGCGCGACAACACCCACGCGGACGCACCGACGCCTAACACCACCACACTGTAGCCGCCGACCAGCCCAAGCAGCCCCACCGCCGATGCCCCCCGCCCGGCGAAAAGCACGGCCAGCACGATACACACCAGCATCAGTGACCACATCTCGAGAAACAGCTCGAGGAAGAGCACCAAAATCCGGCCCGGCACGCTGGTTCCGCTTTCAGCCAGCACCAGAAAGCGCGCCGGTTCTGCCCCGGAGCGGGCCGGCGTGATGGCCGCCGCAAAGTCGCCCGCCAGACAGACGCGCAACGCCGTGCCGAACGAGACGGGGATATCACACGCCAGCGCCGACGCCTGGATCTTGAATGCGCGGGTGAGGATCTCCACTGTCACCGTGGAGAGCGCCGCCGCATGTACGGGCCATCCCAGCCACGGCATCCCCTGGGCCGGCCAACTGGACGACACCACCCACCAGGAGGCCCCGAACATGGCGACGAAGGAGAGGGCCGTGAGGACCCAGCGGGCAGCAGGCATCGCGGAAAGATAGGCGGCGGCGTAATGTATCCGGAGCGCATCTCCGGGCGGAGGTGACGGATTTCTCTGGAACCTGACGAGGTGTGTATGTCCGGACTCGTTTCTCGGCGGCAATGGTTGCGCACCACGGGCCTCGGAGTGGGCGCCACAGTCGCACTCCCCGGCCTCCTCCCCGCGCTCGAGGCCTCACGTGCGCTGGGCGGCGTGTCGTATCCGACGCTGCTCGCACAACTGGAGCGGGACGTCACCACGGCGCGACGCGCGGCGGGCCCAATCCGGTTGCAGTTCAATGAGAATCCGTTCGGCATGTCGCCGAAAGCGAAGGACGCCCTCATGACGGGCTGGGCGGAGCACGCGCAGTATATGTCCCCGATGCAGCAACGGCTCACAGAGACGTTCGCGAAGCACGTCGGCGTGCCGGCGGAGAATGTGCTGGTGACGCAGGGCTCGAGCGAAGTGCTGGCCATCGCCGCGCTGGCGTACGGTGCAAAGGGCGGCGATCTGATCGTCCCCACACCGACGTTCGAAGATCTACCGCGTTACATGGAGACCTTAGGGGCCACGGTGCATCGCGTTCCGCTGTCGGACACCATGGAGCACGACCTACCGGCCATGGATGCTCGCGTCTCGGCGAACACGAAGCTGGTGTTCGTGTGCAATCCGAATAATCCCACGAGTAACCTGACCAACGAGTCGGCGCTGCGCGATTTCGTGACCACGACGGCGAAACGGGCGCCGGTGGTGGTGGACGAAGCGTATCACGATTTTGTGGACGATCCGTCGTACCGATCGATGACAGATCTGGTGTTGGCGGGACACAACATCATCGTGTCGCGGACCGCGTCGAAGATTCATGGACTCGCCGGGCTACGCGTAGGCTTTGCGGTGGCGCGTCCGGATATCCTGGCCAAGCTGGCGGCGTATATCACGGGATCGCCGAACGCGATGGGCCTGCACGCGGCCAACGCGTCGCTGCAGGACACAGCCTATCAGGACTATGTCAAAGCGAGTAACCGCGAAGGACGCACACTGCTGCTCAACGCACTTGCCGCAGAAAAACGCCGAGTGCTGCCGTCGCAAACGAACTTCGTGTTCTTCGACGCGGGCCGGTCGCTGGACGAGGTGCAGCGCTATTTCCTGAGCAAGCACTTTCTGGTGGGCCGCGCGTTCCCACCGTACACGCAATGGTGTCGCGTAAGTATCGGGACGCCGGACGAGATGAAGCAGTTCGTGGCGGTGCTACCGGGAGCGTTTTCGGCGTGATGGCTGGACCAGCGCGAATCCGTGGTCACGCAGTTCCTTCACCCGATGCTACGTGCCGCGCGGCTTCGCCCGCCGCGTTGGCTCGGCGGTGAGCGGATCCTCCGGCCACGGGTGTCGCGGATAGCGCCCGCGGAGTTCTTTGCGGACCTCGAAGTACGACGACTGCCAGAAGCCGGCCAAGTCCCGGGTCACCTGTACCGGTCGCTGCGCCGGGGACAGCAGATGCAGGGTGAGCGGAACCCGGCCGTCCATCAGCCGTGGTGTCGTTGTCCAACCGAACACCTCCTGCAGTTTCACGGCGAGCACCGGCGCTGCGGCATCGGAGTAATCCACCGCAATGCGCGACCCGCTCGGCACTTCGAGATGCGTCGGTGCCAATCGGTCCAGTGCCGAACGCTGCGTCCAGCTGCACAGCGACAACAGCGCATCGTGCCAATCCACGCTCTCCAGCTGCGTCCACTTGCGGAGTCCGTTTAAATACGGCGCAGCCCAGTCCTTTAGCGTCGCCAACAACGCCGCTGCCGATACATCCGGCCAACTGTCATCGTGCGTACGCACAAAGCGCAGCCGTTCACGTAAACGCTGTGCGCCCGTCGACCACGGGAGCGCGTCGATTCCTGCACGACCGATCTGCTCGATCAGGAGACCGCGTACCATCACGGGATCGGGATCCGGGAGCGCCGACTCATCGAGAACCAGCGCACCAAGCGTCGTGCACACGCGAGCGCGTACTGATTGCGTGCGCTCATCCCACGTTACCTGCGGCTCACGCACCAACTGGTTCGCAAACAACGCGCGGATGTCTTCACTGGAGAGCGGTGCCGCTCGCACGATTCGCGCTTCCGGCGGTTGGCCCTCCAGATCAGCGGCCGCGAGATACGGCGCATCGCACAGCGCATCGTGCTTCGACAGCACGGCCCCGCTGCCATTGCATAACAGATAGCGCGGTTCGGTGCCAACGCGCCGCTGGGCTACGCGGTCGGGGAACGCCATCGCGAGCAGCGAGCCCACATCGTCGTCATTCGCGTCCGAGGCATCCGCGCGTTGCCTGGCAGGCGACATGTCCG
>Ga0105045_10000952_pt1 | contig 22753 bp, 19 predicted proteins | sample MAT02_FD_78089 | JGI IMG/M metagenome (GOLD analysis project Ga0105045, IMG submission 78089) | Freshwater microbial communities from Lake Fryxell liftoff mats and glacier meltwater in Antarctica - MAT-02 (megahit assembly) | ecosystem: Environmental > Aquatic > Freshwater > Ice > Liftoff... | reverse complement strand
CCGCTTTCACAACGTCTTTGGGCGATTTGAGCAACTCCTTCAACTCGCTGACAACGGCCATTTGCTCATTGACAAGCTGCTCTGCGCCACCCGCCGTAACGGCTTCAATCCGTCGGACGCCGGTTGAAACGGAGCCTTCGCTCGTGAATTTGAACAGCCCAATGTGACCCGTACTGGGCAGGTGTGTGCCGCCACAAAGCTCTACGGAATAGCCGGAATCATATGTAATGACCCGCACAAAATCGCCGTACTTTTCACCGAACAGGGCCGTTGCCCCCATCTGCTTCGCCTGCTCGATGGGTACATTGCGTTGCTCATCGAGCTGGATATCTTCGCGGATTTTCGTGTTTACGATGCGTTCCACTTCGGCGAGCTGGGCATCGTCAACTTTGCTGAAGTGCGAGAAATCGAACCGCAGCGAATCGGGACCGACGTAAGAGCCTTTCTGCGCTACGTGCGTGCCCAGCACTTCGCGCAGAGCTGCGTGCAGCAGGTGCGTAGCGGTGTGGTTGCTGGCAATCTCCATCCGGCGTTTGGCATCGACCTGGGCATTGACCAACGTAGCTGATTCCAGCGCATCGTCCAGATCGGCACCGTCGGCAATCAGTACGGAGAGATCGTTCTCTTTCTTCGTATCGACAATCCGAATCGTTTGCTGTCCGTCCGGCCCATTTAGCAGCAACTTTCCCGTATCGCCAACCTGCCCGCCCGATTCGGCGTAGAACGGCGTTTCGGCCAGCACGATCTGGTACTGTCGGCCCTGCTTGTTCTGCACGGTGCGATATTTCAGGATGCTGGTCTGCGTTTCGGTCTGGTCATAGCCCACAAACCGCGACCCCGCGCTGGCGTCGCTTAGCTCGATCCAATCGCCCGCCGATGAAGTAGCGTCTTTGCGCGACCGGGTTTTCTGTTCGGCCAGAGATTTCTGAAAACCGGTCTCATCAATGCTCAGCCCCTTTTCACGGGCAATGAGCGCGGTCAGGTCGGCGGGAAAGCCGAAGGTATCGTTCAGCTCAAAAACTGTCTCACCGGGAATTTCGGTTTGGTTATTGGCCTGCAAATCGCTGATGATCTGATCGACGCGCACCAGTCCCGTTCCCAATGTGCGAAGAAAAGCGATTTCTTCTTCGCGGATGACAGTGGCCACAAAATCGCGCTGGGCGTTGAGGTCGGGGAATACCTCGGCAAACTGGATGGCCAGCGTCGGCACGAGTTTGGTCATGAACGGCTCGGTCAGGTTCAGGTACGAATAGCCGTAGCGAATGGCCCGGCGCAGAATCCGTCGGATTACGTACCCCGCTTTGGCGTTTCCCGGCATCAGCCCGTCGGAGATAGCGAACACAACGGCCCGGATATGGTCGGCAATGACGCGCATCGCTACATCAGATTTGCTCATAGTACCCGGCGTGGATTCGTCGCCGTAGGTCATGCCGGACAGTTCTTCGATGACACTGATGGTACCGGTAAAGACGTCGGTGTCGTAGTTCGATTTCTTGTTCTGTACAGCCATGCACAGCCGCTCAAAACCCATACCCGTATCGACGTGCCGGGCGGGCAGCGGATCGAGCGAACCGTCGGCCTTGCGGTTGAACTGCATGAACACAAGGTTCCAGATTTCAACTACCTGCGGATGATCGGCATTGACGAGGTCTTTTCCGGGGGTTTCGGCTACTTCGTCCGGGCTGCGCAGATCGACGTGGATTTCGGAACACGGCCCGCACGGCCCCGTCTCGCCCATTTCCCAGAAGTTGTCTTTCTTGTTACCGTAAATAATCCGGTCTTCGCCCACGATGGGTTTCCAGAGGTCGAACGCTTCCTGATCGAAGGCCACGCCGTCGGTTTCGTCGCCCCCAAACACCGATACGTATAGCCGGTCTTTGGGTAGTTTATAGACCTCCGTCAGCAGTTCCCAGGCCCATTCGATGGCTTCTTTTTTGAAGTAATCACCGAAGGACCAGTTGCCGAGCATCTCGAACATGGTGTGGTGATAGGTATCGAACCCCACATCTTCGAGGTCGTTGTGCTTACCCGACACGCGCAGGCATTTCTGCGTATCGGCCACGCGCCGGGCGGGGGGGGTGCCGTTGCCGAGGAAAAAGTCTTTGAACTGCGCCATGCCCGAATTATTGAACATAAGCGTGGGGTCATTCTTGGCCACCAGCGGAGCCGACTGAACAATCAGGTGTTGTTTGTCCTGGAAGAATTGCAAAAAACGGCGACGTATTTCGAAAGAAGTCATTGGTTGATTCGTGGTAAGTATTTAAACCGTTTTATTTAACCACAGAGGCACGGAGAACACAAAGAGTCGGAGCATTGGCCTATCAAAGCGGTTTACTCTGTGTTCTCCGTGCCTCTGTGGTTAAATAAGTTTGTTAGTTGTGTTCAACGGATGGTAGGTCACAGTAATGGGTTCCCCTCTTACCGCGTTAACAAATTGAGGGGTAAAATTACGCCAAAACTTGCGTTTGTACAGGCTGGGCCGGAAGTTTGCCGTATGGAGCCAGGCGAGAAACTGTACTATACTATTACGGAGGTGGCCGTCCTGTTCGGTATCAATGCCTCGAAGGTGCGCTTCTACGAGAGCGAGTTCGAGACACTGCAACCGAAGACAAACAGCACCGGCAAACGGCAATATACCCGCACCGACATTGACCACCTGCGCGAAATTCTGGACCTGATCCAGCGGGGCTACACCCTGCCCGGTGTCCGCGACTACCTCAACACCCGCGCCGACCGCCAGCGCGAAAATGCCCGTTACATCGCTAACCTCCAGCACATCAAGGCATTTCTGGAGCAAATCCGCAACGGGCTGGAGTAGTCTCTTCAACGACATTCGTGCTGTCTCTACTGACAAATACAACCGGAACGGAATCCGTAAATAAGGGTTCAAGCCTAATTTACCAAAATATTACTTTGCCCCGATGGAATTCTAATCGTACCGTGCTGGAATTGAAAGATGAATAGAGAAAACGAAACGGTTGAACAGGAGGGCCGGTATCAATCGAACCTCTGGGTACTTAGTCTCGCCATGCCCTGCCCAATACTTCACCGGCGGGGCGGGCCTGGGGGCTGTACTGGTCGCGTTCGCGGTGGCGGGGGCTGGTGTTCATGAACCATTTCCAGACGAAACCACCGGCAAACCAGGGTTGGGGCCATACGGCGGTCAGTAAGGCTTCGCAGGCGCGGGCCTGAGCGGTGGGGTTGTCGGTGCAGTCGGTGTCGGACTCCCACGGTCGGCGGGCGGTATGGTCGCAGGCACGGTAGCCGAACTCAGTGAACAGAATCGGCTTTTGCTGCTGACTGCTCAGCGTTTGCAGGGCATCTATGTGCGGTTTCCAGCCCCGGACCATCTGCGCTACCGACGGGTTGCGGGCGTCTGAAAGCGGAAAGTAGGCATCCACACCAATATAATCCAGCTGGTCCCAGAACGGGATGCTGGCGTAGCGATCCCAGTTGGCCGCGTAGGTGAGCTTACCCCGATACACCTGTCGTACCTGCCCAATAAGGGTACGCCAGTAATCAGGCCGGGCCACGGCAAAACGGTCTAATTCAGTGGTAATGCAGAATAGATCGACGTTCAGTGAGTCGGCTAATCGGGCAAAATGCAGGACGTACTGGCTGTAATCATGCTCGAAGGTCTGCCAGTCGGCTTCGGTCTGAAATTCAAGGTCGAGGTGCGAGCCGCCCTGCATCCAGACGTGGGGCTTGAGCATAGTTTTTAAGCCCTGCCGCTGGGACATGCGCACCGTCTCGGCCACGCCCGCCGGGGTTTCGCCCCACCACTGTCCGTATTTACGCCCTTCTTTAGGCAGGTTTTCGCTGAAATAAAACCGGTTGTCGCCCTTGCGGTTGAAGCCGTAGGGTACAATGGCTACCCAGTTGGCTCCCATCATGCGTACGGGAGTTAGTGCTGCCGAATCGGGTCGTTCGGGTGGGGCTACCAGATTGACGCCTTCGAGTTTCGGCCCGGCATACCGAAACGGGGGAGCAGACTGGCAACTGAGCAGGGCAACAACGAGCAGAAAAATGCAGATAGGCATATTGAGTTCGGTAAAACGCATAAATTACAACCTGTAACCGTAAACATCCATGAAACAACTCCTTCTCTTCTGCGCCGTTAGTCTGCTGACCGGTATCAGCTGTGTCCCACCCGACCCAACGCTCCGGTTTAGCCGCTACTTTGTAGCTGCCGAAAGCTTCGAGTCAGTAGGCGTGTTCGACGTTGATAACAACGATACGCTCGATCTGGTATCCGGCGATTTCTGGTACGAAGGGCCGTTATTTCGGCGTCGGCACCTTATTAGCAACCAGCCCCGCCACGACGAATATTACGACGATTTTTCCACGATTCCGATGGATGTCAACGCTGATGGCAACATGGATTTTGTGACGGGTGGCTGGTTTGGCAAATCCATGCGGTGGCTTCAAAACCCCGGCAAGCCCGCTGTGCTGACCAACAAGCCGTGGACCGTACATGAAATCATGACGGTGGGCAATGTGGAAACGGCCCGCGCCTGGGACGTTGACGCCGATGGTACGCCCGATATTGTACCCAACACGCCCAACAAACCGCTTGGTTACCTCAAACTGACGGCTCCCGGTGTGTTTGAACGCGTCAGTGTAGCCCCCACGCAGGGACACGGGCTGGGTTTTGGCGATGTCAATGGCGATGGGCGGGGCGACCTTATTGTGAGCGATGGCTGGCTCGAAGCCCCCGCCAGCCGCACTGCTGGCGACTGGACACTGCACCGCGAGTTTTCGCTCGGCCAGGCCAGCATTCCGGTTGTGGTAGCCGACGTCAATGCCGATGGTCTGACCGATTTAATTGTTGGACAGGGCCACGGCTACGGACTGCATTGGTACGAACAGACCCGCTCAAAAACCGGGCAGCGCGGCTGGACGAAGCACGGGATCGACGATAAAAATTCGCAGTACCACACCCTCGAATGGACTGACATCACCGGCGACGGCAAACCCGAACTTATTACGGGTAAACGCTTCCGTGCTCACAACGGCAACGACCCCGGCTCCAACGATGCCGTTGGCCTGTATTATTTTACGTGGGATGCCGCCACCCGCCAGTTTACCAAACACCCCGTTGCTTACGGTCCGGCGGGTGTGGGCAAAGGAACTGGCATCTTCCTCGCCATTGCTGATCTTCGCAAGACAGGCCGCAAAGACATCATCGTAGCGGGTAAGGATGGGCTGGTTGTATTTTTTAGGGAGTAGGTTGTACACTCCTGTCCGACCAAGCCGCGAAGCGGCTAACGGTGTAGTTACATTATCGCTGTCGCGGCTGGTCGCACCAGAGTGTACGACCTACTCAATTATAGCTTCCGCCACCTCCCGTCCGGTCTGCAACGCTGCGTTCAGGGAGGGGTAAGCGGTTTGGTCGCCACACTGGTAGAGGGTATCGGTCAGGCGCAGCGACTCGCGCTGAAGACTCGTGGGTGGGTAGGCAGGCAGGGCCTGGGGCAGGTGATACGTGCGTAGGTGCCGCCACTGTGCTGGCGAGCCTGCTGGCCCGTTATGGCCAAACCAGTTGGTCAGTTCGCGCCGGATGCGGGCGCTCAGGGCGGCTTCGTCAACAGTGTCCATACCCTGCGTACTGACTGAAATCAGCGACTGACCGGCAGGGGCATAGTCGGGAGCTACGTCGCTGATGACGCACATGTTATGAATGGCTGCACTGCGCCGGGTGTTCAGCATCAGCAATTTTTCGGCGTTGGGACTCTGCGGGGCGGCAAAATACGTGCAGGTGGTGTGGTTAAATGCCGTTGGGGCAGGAGCGGGGCGGTTGGTGAGCCGGGCGGCCTGGGCGGCATCAACGGCCATGACCACGACGGGCGCGGTCAGCGTCTCGCCCGAAGCGAGCCGGACGGTCGTTCCGTCGATTTGCCGAACCAGCGTGTTAAGCCTGATTTGTCCGGGCGAATCCACGCCGGTCGCGAGTCGGGCGGCCAGTTGGTCGCCAATGGCTCCGATACCCCGCGCCGGTACGGCGGCATCGCCCTCCATAAACATCCGAAAACAAAACTCGAAGAAATTACTCGACGTAGTCAGGGCATTTTCAAGGAAAACGCCCCCGAAAAAAGGCCGGAAAAAACGCGTAATCATCGTTTCCGAGAAGCCCATGTCGTGCAGCAACTCCAGCGTTGTTGTGGGTTGCTGCGCAAAGATTTCACTGATACTTTTATGCTGCGTTTGGAATACGAGGTCAAGAATACGGAACTTGTCGGCCAGCGAACCCACCGGCGAGGTTAGTGTTTGGAACACCGACAGCGGTTCGTGCAGCGGGTTGAGCAGTTTGAGCCAGCGACCCGGCAGTCCGGCGTCCTGACTGCCGGGTTCGTCGTGGCGGATGAGGGCACCGGACCGGAAGGGGCGCAGGTCGAGGGCACCGTAGTTGAGGAGTTGACGGGCTTCGGGGTAGGCCGTGAGTAGAATCTGAAACCCCCGATCAAGCCGAAAACCATCCACTACGTCGGTACGGACGCGCCCGCCCACGCCGTCGGCAGCGTCGAGTACGAGGGCATGGATACCGGCCTGTTTCAGATAAACGGCACAACTAAGACCAGCAACGCCGGCTCCTACAATCAGAACGGAAGGATTAAAAGACATTTATAGAATCAGACACGAATGTTTACAGCCTCAAAAATACGTGTTCTGCTCGCCAACTGGCAGAAACAGAACTATTTACCGGGTAATCTTGGTTTTGGAAATAGCATAAAAAGCAGATGTTCCAATGTTAAATAATTGATTGTCAGTAGGTAGGTTATCTTTATTTTCTCTTTTTTTGGGAAATTAGTATTTTTGCAGAAACTGGCTTTGATATAACAAAGCAAACAGGCCACCCACTGACTTAAACAGGACGCATGACTTATACGATTAAAGAACAAGCAGGTTTCCATTACGTGGATGAGGGGCAGGGCGAGGTGCTGCTGCTGTTGCATGGCCTATTTGGCGCGCTCAGTAACTGGGACGACGTGATTCAGACGTTTTCGGGCCGCTACCGGGTCATTATTCCGATGCTGCCCATCTACGAAATGCCCATCCGCCAGGCCAGTCTGGACGGGCTGCTGGCCTACGTGGAGCGGTTTGTAGCGCAGCAAAACCTGCGCGACCTGACCCTGCTCGGTAATTCGCTGGGTGGTCACTTATCCATTTTATACACTTTTCGTAATCCCGAACAGGTTTGTCGGCTGGTGCTGACGGGTAGTTCGGGCCTGTTTGAGAACGGTATGGGCGGCTCGTTTCCCAAGCGCGGCAGCTACGACTACATTGCCGAGCGCGTAGCCTACACGTTTTACGACCCCAACGTGGCTTCCAAAGAACTCATCGACGAGGTGTTCGAGGTCACGAGCAGCATCCCCAAGTGCATGAGCATTGTGGGTATTGCCAAGTCGGCGCAGCGCAATAACGTAGGCAAAGACCTCCATAAAATTCAGGTACCCACGCTGCTGGTTTGGGGACTGAACGACACCATTACGCCCGCCAACGTAGGTCACGAATTTAACCGGCTCATCAAAAATTCCGAACTGCATTTCATTGACCATTGCTGCCACGCCCCCATGATGGAATGTCCGGCCCGGTTCAACGAACTGCTGGATAACTGGCTGACCCGACATCCGGTTGGTAGCGGCTGGCAGCAGCGTAGCCTGGACGTCCACGTCCAGTAGCCGCAACGCTAACCTTTGTAGCTGGTCTTTTCTTAGCCTTACGGCTACTGGACCGGGAGGTTGGAATGCTGCATCATGGAGCTACTGCCTGCTTTTTTGAAACTCTGACTAAAAATCCGTAGTTTTCTGTCGTACACGCTTCAGAGATATCAATATCTATATGCTGGCAACCGAACTTATCGACCCCATGATTCCGGCCCTGAAATCCTCCGACTCGGTGGGGCAGGCCCTTGACTGGATGCAGGAACACCATATTAGCCAGCTCGTTTTGACCGATCAGGGCGAATACCGGGGCGTAGTGACCGAAGAACTGCTCATGGACATACCAGACGATACGCAGCCATTGATCAATGTTATGCGACTGTTTGAGCAGGTTTATGTTTTTGAAAATCAGCACCTGTACGAAATCCTGAGTTTGATTATTCAGCACCGGATGGACGTAGTGGCGGTGCTGAACGAAGGCCGCGAATTCATTGGTACGGTGTCGGCCAATGAACTTATTCGGCAGTTTGCCCAGGAACTTGGGGTGCAGGAAGCCGGAGCCATCCTGATCCTGAACCTCAACGAACGCGACTATTCGCTCACCGAAATCAGTCGGCTGGTCGAGTCCAACAATGTCAAGATTATCAGCAGTTATTTTTCCAGCGCGGCCTACGGAATGCCCGACCGCTCGCGGCTGACGCTCAAGCTCAATCGGCGCAACATCACGGCGGTTATCTCTACGCTCGAACGGTTCGGTTACCAGATCGAAGCCGCCTTTGCCAACACCCCCGTCGAAAGCATCGACCAGGACCGGCTCGACTCTCTCCTTCGCTATCTGAATACGTAATCCATGAAAATTGCCATTCACGGGCGAAACTTTCCCGAACAGGCCCGCCCGTACATTCAGTCGATGTTCGATGAACTGGCCAAACGGCAGGCCGAGGTGATTCTCTCGCAGGAATACCGCGAGTTTCTGGATACCGCCAGTGTGGCGCACTATAGCACCGAAACGTATTCGATTGACGAAGGCGTGGCCGAAGCTGACTTTATCTTTAGCCTCGGTGGCGACGGCACACTGCTCGACGCCGTAACCCACGTGGGCGACCGGCAAATTCCTATTGTGGGGATCAACATTGGGCGGCTGGGGTTCCTGGCTACTGTGGCTCCCAACACCATCCGGCTCATGATTGACGCGCTGTACAGCGAGCAGTTTACCCTCGATGAGCGCACGCTGGTCAGCGTCCGATCCAGCCAGGATATTTTCGGGCATCTGCCGTTTGGCTTGAACGACTTCACCATTACCCGCACCCAAACATCGTCGATGATTACGGTACATGCCTACCTCGACGGCGAGTTCCTAAACTCATACTGGGCCGACGGGCTGATTGTCTCGACGCCTTCCGGCTCAACGGGCTATTCGCTCAGTTGTGGCGGGCCGGTGTTACTACCTCAGACCAACAACTTTATTGTTACGCCTATTAGCCCGCACAACCTCAATGTGCGTCCTATGGTGGTGATGGACACCTGCCAGCTGGCGTTTGAGGTGGAGAGTCGCAGTGGTAACTTTTTGGCCGCGCTCGATTCGCGCTCGTTCACCGTCGAGACATCGGTACGCATCAGCCTGCAAAAAGAAGCGTTTAAAGCCAGATTAGTGAAGCTTAGCGAAGGCGGTTTCCTGAACACGCTACGTAGCAAACTCAACTGGGGCTGGGATATTCGGAACCGGGTATAAACCAAAAAAAACGCTCAGACGCCGGTACTGGCTTGTTTTTTGATTGGCCTGCCAATAAAGACCCCGTTGCTTCCGTTTGGAAAAGGCTGATCGTATAACCAAAACCCGGTTGATTCACTTGATTTTACGCTTTATGAAAAATTATCAGTATGTACTGACTGGCCTTACAGCCCTGTTTCTACTGGTGGGGCAATTGACACCGGGACTGGCCCAGCGTCGGCCCAACACGCGCTTCGCACCCTATTCATCGGTATCGTTCATAGCGGGTTCATCGCATTACTACGGCGAGCTGGCAGGGTATCGGCAGGTTATTAAGTCCACCTTTATCATGCCCCGCTGGAATGTCGGTGTTGGGTATTCGCGCCAGTTTACGCCCAACTTTGCCGCCCGCGCCACCTTTACATGGGCCAGAATATCGGGCGACGATTACACCTTCAGTAAGGGAAACTCCAGCCAGTTTGCCGCTCAGTATGCCCGTAACCTGCATTTTAGGAACGATCTGAAAGAATTTGCCGTGACGGGCATCTATAACTTCGTTGCCGATGGCCGCACACCCGACCGGCGTGCCAAATTAACGCCGTACATCTTTGGTGGCCTGGCGCTGCTGGCCCACGCCCCCGAAGCCCGTACGCCTACGGAAACCAATGGCAACAATGGTGAATACGAAGCCCGCAAATGGGTGAAACTCCAGCCGCTGCGTACCGAAGGGCAGGGGCAACCCACCTTAGCCAAGCCGTATTCGCTTGTGACGCTGGCCATTCCGGTGGGACTGGGTGTACGCTACCGGTTTAATGACAACTTTACCATTGGGGGCGAAGTAGGCTTCCGCTATACCTTTTCCGATTATCTCGACGATGCTGGCGGAAACTACGCCAGTCCCGAAGCCGTGCAGGGCCTGGGTACGATCATGTCGGACCGCCGGTTTGAGCGCGACGCGGCCCGGGTTAACGTTGACCGCTACGTCGTGGCGCAGCAGTTGTTTGCCAGTAACCCAGAAGTGTTCCAGACTGAGGTGCGCGGGCAGAAATCTGTCCTGCGTGATGGATATTTACTTACTCAGTTTTCGATCCAGTATATTATTCCGAGCAAGATCAAGTGTCCGCCAATTCGGTAAGGGCAACAGGGAAACCGCTCAGTTTTATGGTACGAAGCATACAGATAGCCCGGCTGCTTGTGGCCGGGCTTTTTTTCAGCACGGCAATTGCCGCCACTACCTGTCAGGCTCAGAAGATTGAGGTTGGGGGCGGGGTGGGTGGCATGCTCTACAAAGGCGACGTACTACCCGCACTGAACCCGCGCTTTTACGGTCCGGCGGCCAATATGTTCTTTCGGTATAATGCTACCCGCTCGTTTTCGGCGCGGGTGGGTCTGGCCATTGGCGGCCTCCGGGGCGACGACAGCACCAGCCGTGACCCCCTGCAACTGGCACGCGGTTACGCTTTCAACAGTCGCATCAGCGAAGCCACCGTTGATCTGCAATACAACTTCCTGAACTACAAAAACCTGCCGACGGTCAGGAACTGGACGCCCTACGTATTTGCGGGCGTGGGCCTGTTCAGCGTGCGTAATTCGGTGGTGCGGGCGCGGGGGTACCTGAATTTTCCGCTGGGCGTTGGCGTCAAATATGAGATCAAACGTCCCTGGAGTATCGGCGCGGAGTTTGGCACCCGCTTTACCAACAACGATTATCTGGACGGCCTCGGCGATGTAACCTTTGGCGTGACCACCAGTAAAGTTGCTCAGAGCAATCCAGCCCTCAAAGACAGCTACACCTATACGGCCATAACGGTTAGCTACACGTTCTACAAAATCGTTTGCCCGTAGCGCGAAGTTCTGCGTAATTTTGGCGACTTGATTTAATGCAGACGGGTAGTGAACATTGACGTTAAATTGCTCATGCGGGTAGCCGGTATTTTGGGGGCAGTATTGATAGGAGGTCTGAATGCCGCATCCTCGCAGACGGTCCATAGCAACGCGACTTCGCCAACGCTGTATAGGTACTGCCAGCAGTTTCAGACGATTTACGTACAAATCCGGGAGCGCACCGTCACGCCCGACTCGGCCCGGCAGGCCTTCAGTGAGGTTATGCTGGGCTTACAGCAGCGGTTCAGAAGCTACGACAGCCGCTGGCCCGACTCGCTCCAGCGCGACAGTCTGCGCCGAACAGGCCACTATTTTGCCTTTCCTATCCGGGGCTATACCCCCGCTGCCATTGGTGGTACGCACGGCGAAGGCTACCGCAACGTGGGCTTCGATCTGTTCGACTTTAAAGTACGTGGCAGCCACCCGGCGCAGGATATTTTTGTTCGCGACCGTAACCAGGACGTACTCGACGATAAAACCAAAGAACCAATCGACGTGCTGTCGATGAGCAACGGGCTGGTGCTGGGTGTAGAAACCGATTGGCTGGTGGGGTCGGAGTATCGGGGCGGTAACTGGATCTGGATTTACGACCCTACGCTGCACGGTCTGTTTTATTACGCCCACAACAACGAGGTGATGGTAGTGCCGGGGCAATGGGTGCAGGCCGGCGACAAGATTGCCGAGATGGGCCGGTCGGGCTTCAACGCCTACCAATCCCGCTCGCCCACGCACCTGCACCTGATGTACCTTCAGATTCAGCCCAACGGTCTGCCACTACCCATTGACACCTACCCGTGGCTGCTCACGGCGCAATTGAGTAAGTAAGCGGTACCATCTGCTGCCCATTTCCGGCGTGGTGAGGACACCCAGATCAATATTCCGTGAGTTGGTCAAGTCTGGGCGATTAGCCGTTTTTCCTGGTTCTGAACCGCGCCATAGTGGGCAACTGGGGCGGTTTGCAGGGGACGACAACAGCATCTTACCACAGCGCACGCAAGCCGATTACATCCGGGTGAAGCAGTAAGGCAGCATCCCCCTTTTATGGTATGGCCTGGCTAAACGGTGGGTAATAGTTTTGGGGTGTTGGTGCAGGGGAAACAGAGTGCATTATTGCTTGGAAATACGGGCGAATACCCGGTCGATGGCCGTAGAAAGGGATATCCAGTTGGGTGAACGCCCGGGGAGAGTTGGCCCTTCAGGCGTTTTAATGTGAAGTAGTTTGCCAGTAGTACGGAACATTTTTTTTAGTTCGCCAGCCCTCAGAAAACGACCCTTTGACCGGGCATAGTTTTGCATAACCAGTACAACTCCGGTGAGTTGTGCCGCTGCGGCTGAACTGCGGAGAAATTCACCTACACTAGTTTGTATTTTCCCCGGTAGATAACAGGTTATATTAGGACCAAATGCGCTGTTCGGGAATGTGTCTGCTGTGCCTTCTTCGGAGAGTGTGTAACCTGCCGCCACGATAATGCCCACCGACGAAGTGTTGAGCAGATTAATCGTGTTGCCCGCCGAAACAATGACAACGCAGCCATCCCGTCCCAAACGGGTAAGCTGTTTTGCAATGTGCTCATCGGCCAGAACAGATTGACCACTAACTGATACATTAATCATAACGACCGAGCCGCGTGTGGGGGCATAGAAACGGATGGCTTCGATAGCTTCGGCAATGTTTCCGGGAGATTGAAATTGTTTCAGTTCAATTTTTCGGTCGGTACTGACTAAGGTAACGAGGGTAGGCGGAAGTTGAGGGACTATATCCTTCAGTACGGCCAGCGTTTTGGCACCGTGTAGGTCGGTATTTAGCCTATCGTCAGTCAGGCTATATTCTTCCAGAACGAAGCCATCGGCCTCTGCCTGATCCGGCCAGCGGGTATCTATCAGGTATAGGAGTGGAAAATGGTCAGGCAACGGATTGAACGAACCAGTGGGGAAAAAGGACATCGTCGTATAATTAGAAGTTATTATACCGTGTATAGGGCAGCGTAAAACGTTCCAGACCGGGTTTAAGCTGAATGTATTGCGGATTGAGGGTTAGCTGTTGAACGAGGTTTTGAAAGTGTAGCACCGTTAGGGCAGGCGCAGTGAGGTTGCTATGCTCAGAACGATGTAAATAACCCCAAAGCGGGTGCTCGTTGCCGTTGTAATTAGTTACCTGGCGATAATCGGAATTAGGAATCACTGCGGTCTGACTTTGCCAAATCAACTCAAACACATTGAAAAACCAGAAGCCGTCCCGTTTACTCATGGCCCTGATCGTGTCTGTCTGGTTTGAGTTAAGTGCTTTTTTGAACAGATTAAAATAGAGGGGTCTTAGATTACAGCCCGAAAACTCCGGTAGAGTATCGATTAGACGCGGTTCCTGAACGTAAATGTCCAGGAGCTGGCGATAAGTGGGCAGGAATGGACTCTCCACACCGGCTTGCTCCCATACATACAGTAGGGCAGGATCGGCAAATTTGTTTAACCCTTTGATTGTGACGATGGTAGGCATCTGAACAGGTTTGATGGAATATGTTGACTTAGCCAGTAAAGAAATCACTTTTAAACTATATTTACCATCATGAATCAGCAAAAAGTGCTTAGTACAGAGGAAGTTTCGTATTTGAAAGGTTTGTATGAGGGCAATGCAAAAGCTTCCGAACTTACGGTGTATGACCTCAACTCTGCCGGAGTCAAAACGGCACAAACCTACTTTGCCGACGACCAAGAGAATGTTCATAACCTGTTGGCAAAGCATAAGCTGCTTCGGCCAACGCCCGCTATGCTGGAACTGCGTTTGCCAAAAGAACGACTCACCCGCTTACTCCGCCATTTCGATGAACTCGAATGTTTGTTAATAACAAACTGTTTTGGTCTCACAAAGCCGCTCGATGAAGGGGGACGGCTCGTGCTGATTAGCCGGGGTGCTTTCTGGAAAGCCTCGCTCGAAGATACCGACGAATCGGTTTATAAACGGTTCTACACACGCCAGTCAGAAAATGGTGACAGGGAGTATCCGGCTTACCTGAACCTGAACACTGACCGGCCCCTGCGCGAAGCAACAGCACAGCGGTACATAGGGCATTTTATGAATTTATACAAAGAATCGCCGAAACAGGGAGCCGAAAATGTGCATGGCTACCTGTTTCCCATTCGGGCCATGTTGCCCATGATGACCACTGCCGAAGCATTTGGCCATGAAACGCGGCTGCGGTTGAGATGGGGACTGCTTTCGTTTACCCTCCCTAATATTCTGGGCAATTTCAGTATCTGGGTACTGGCCGACAAACCCCGGCAGAACGGCTTTGTGTTGGAGTTCAGGGAGCGACGGAATTTTCCTACCGATGGCAGTTCCTGCCCACCCAAACAACCCTGTAACCCACCCATAGACCAATGACCCGCTACGACCTGCTCGATTTAATCTGGTATGCCTGTTCGGCGGTCATTCTGGTGCCCATTGCGTTAGGTGTTCGCTACTGGGCATATTTGTCGGTGCAGGAGCGGACGGTGGTCTGGTTTCTGGTGATTATGCTGGCCTTGGAAATTATAGCTACCTGCCTGCGGTACAGCCTGATTCGGAACCATTTCATTTTTTATTTCCGAACACTGGCTGTGCTTTGGGTAGGCGTTGCCTGGTACGAACCCCAGATCAACTGGAAACGCTGGCCCGCGTTGTTGGCGGTCATTGTGGCGGGGGGGATGCTGGCCGAAGTCTGGTTTTGGGTTGGCTTTAACTACATTAATACCTTTAGCCTGACGCTGGCTTGGCTGCTGCTGGTTTCGTATGGGTTTCTGAGTTTGTTGCAACTCATGAACCTGCCGACTGCGGTATCCCTCCGCCAGAAACCGGACCTGTACATGAACGCTGGTTTCGTTTTGCTGGGTTTTTTCTCCGCTGGAACAGCTTGTCTTGAAAATTATTTTATCGAGACATCGCTGGATTTATATTATTTTTCCGACACGCTGCTCGTTTTTATGAGTGCCACCGCCTACGTGTCGTTCGCCACCGGTTTTGCCCGAAAACAGCAGATTTCCGACTCTTTGCTATCGGTATGAAACACTGGTATGCACTACTCCGCTCGTTGCTTTTTGCGGCTGTAACGACAAATTTGCCTGCACAGGCGGTTGTTATTACAGACGTGAAAATTATAAACCGGGTTTTTGTCAGGCCTAAAACGTTTCAGTATAAGCCCGGCGACTCCCTTATTCGGACCGATTACCGGTACAACAATGCCATTGTCTATTTTCGGTCTCCCCTACCGAAAGCTGCCTATACCTACCGCATCCGGCAATTGTTTGCCAAAACAATTACTACCCAAGACAGCTTTGCCGTGCTACCCAACCTGCCCAATGGTGAATACCATTTTGAAGTACGTGATACCCGGCAACGTGATAGCCAGTACACCCGGCTTTATTTTGTTGTCGAGTCACCCCTTTGGCTGCGCTGGTGGTTTCTGCCGCTGATGTTTTTATACGGGTTGCTGTTTGTAAGTGCTGGTTTATACCTGCTCTACCGCTACCGTCTTCGCCAGTTTCTGCGCCTGCAGCAAACCCGCGACCGCATTGCCCGTGACCTGCACGACGATATGGGCAGTTACCTTAGTTCTATCAGTATCCTGAGCCAGACTGCCCACCGTTCGGCCACGAAAGACCCCGCCAAAACCCAGGCCACCCTCGACCGCATTGGCCAGACCGCCCGACAGGTCATGGACAGCATGGGCGATATTGTCTGGAGCATCAACCCTGACCACGACTCGATGCCGAAGGTCATAGCCCGCATGACCGACGTGGCTGCCTCGTTGTTTGCCGATACGGGTATCGACTGGCAGGTAACAATCGCCGGTGGACTGGAACAACTCCGGTTGTCGGCGGAGTATCGGCGCGATTTTTTCCTGATTTATAAAGAAGCCGTTACCAACGTGGCCCGCTATGCCCAGGCCAGCCGGGTGCGGGTAGGGTTGCACCGGGAGGGTAACACGGTTGTAATGCAGGTGCAGGACGATGGCTGTGGTTTCGACGTGGCAAACCCGGCCCGGCAAAACCTGTCGGGGGGAAACGGACTGCGGAATATGAATAACCGGGCTGCACTGTTAAGGGGTACACTGACAATCGACTCGAACCGGGATACGGGTACAACGGTATCGTTGCGGTTTCCGGTCTGAGTGGGGCAGCTGGGTTTATTGGTTGCCTGTATCCCGCGTTTATGGGATAGTGGCCAGGTACAGTTGTTGTTACCTTTGCCAACCGGCTTGTCCACTTCGCCACACCCTCAAAAAACCCGGCTATGCCTATCCGCACGCTGATCTACGAAGACAATGTTCTGCTGCGCGACGCCCTCAGCTCGCTCATTGACGACGCCGACGAGTGCCAGTTGGTGGGGGCCTTCGGCGATTGTCTGCGGGCCAATGACCAGACGTACCAGCTTCAGCCCGACGTGATTCTGATGGATATTGACTTGCCCGGTCGCGATGGCATTCAGGCCGTAACGAGTCTGCACCGCGAGTTTCCATCAGTAGAGGTGCTAATGTTAACCGTATTCGACGACGACGACCGGGTGTTTCGGGCGTTGTGTGCGGGGGCGTCGGGTTATCTGCTCAAACAAACGCCCCCCGGCCAGATTCTCGATGCCATCAAATCAGTGTATGCCGGGGGCGCGCCGATGTCGCCGAGTATTGCCCGCCGGGTTATCCAGACCTTTCCGGCCCAGGCTGCTCAAACCGCCGACCTCGACCAGCTAACCGCCCGCGAAAGTCAGGTGCTGCATTATCTGGCGCAGGGCATGAGTTACAAACTCGTAGCCGCCGAACTGGGTATCGGTCTCGAAACGGTGCGGACCCACATCAAGCGCATCTACGAGAAACTCCACGTGCATTCTGTTACCGAAGCCATTGCCAAATACCGGCCCTGAAAAGCTCATAATTGTTTAACAGTCTGCTTTTTAGGCTGGTCAATGGTGGGTTTCGCCAGAGTGGGGTCAGGGTAGGTAAGCTGGATCAGCGTACCCCGGCCCGGTTCGGTTTCTATGCGGAGCAACCCCCCAAACTGCGTAGCCCGCTGCCGCAGACTGACCATGCCCAGGCCACTGTGCGACTGACTGGTGTCGAAACCAACGCCGTTGTCGGCAATGCTCAGCACCAGGCCGTCGGGCGTTTGGCGCAGGGCCAGCCATACCCGGTTTGCATTGGCGTGGCGAACAATGTTGGTCAGGCTTTCTTTGGCAATCAGAAACAAATCGCGCCGTTGGCGGGCGGTCAAGTTCAGGGTCTGGATCGTGTCGGGCATACTGACAACCAACTGGGTATTGGTATCGTCGAACAGTAGGTGGGCGGTTTCGCGGATGCGCAGGGCTACGTTCTGGAGCGAGTCGCTGCCGGAGTTCAGGCTCCAGACCACCTCGCGCATGGAGTCTATGACCTGCCGGGCAGTCTGACCAATGGCCTGAAGCCGCTGCCGGGCGCGTTCGTCGGTGACGTGGCGCAGGGTAGTCTGGCTCAAAATACTGATACTGGAAAGCTGCGACCCCATTTCATCGTGCAGGTCGCGGGCTATTTCATCGCGCAGGGTATTGAGCTGAGTTTGTTTGCGTTCATTTTCCCGGAGTTGCTCGATAAGCTGGGCCTGGTAGCGGATTTTTTCGCGCTCAGTCATTCGGCTTTTTACTGACATACCCATCGAAAAACATAGAATTTCGAGTACAACCCCCATCTGCTGATATACTGATGCGATGGTAAATCCATTGGCCGGGTCGTTGTCAAAAAGGTGAGGAAAAGTAAGGTGCTGAAGAGAAATGACGCCCCCGGCCACAAACAGGGCCGTACCTGTTATAAAGTATGAACCAACGGGTAGCTTCAGCCGAATCATGCGTGGCACGATATAAACCGTACCGCCAATCAAAACCAGCCGACTGAGGCCAAACACGGCTACCCGAATGGGAATCGGTACGTTGAGCCACCACAAAATAACTTCCAGCCCAATGCTAATCCATATGGTGATCACCATGATGCGGAGTATTCGATGGCTTTTGGGGTCGTGTTTTGAGTAGTCCTGAAGGGTAATGGCAAACCAGATGTAAAAAACGCACGCCAGCGATTCGGCACTGTCTTCGGCCAGCCGCCCCACCGACTCCCAGCCGGGGTTACTGCCCCAATAGTCGCGCAGAAAAAAACGGGCAATCATCAGCAGAATATACCCGGCGTACGACAGGTACATTGGGTTGCGGTGCAGGAGGTAGCTTACGGCAGCATACAAGGCCATCATCATCAGCATTCCATCCAGAAACAGACGCAGAGTGACGTAATCGGGCGGTGAAGGCATAGCAAGTGGAAAGAAGCGGTGTGGTAGTCATTTGTCGATATACTGCGAAAAGATAGTAACAAGCTTCGTCAGGTTCATTTGTAACTTATTGAACGGTAGCTGATTAAGCGAGTACCCGGGCGAATCCACGCCGGGCCGTATCCCCCTTTTATGGGATTTTCTGGCCTACTATTCCCATTGACCTTTGTAGCGTACAAACCAAACCGGCCTTCTGCGGCTATCCACACCATGAACCGTTTCTTCTTCTCCCTGCTCCTGCTAAGCCTGACCGTCGCGCTGACGGTTGGGCTGCAAAACTGCAAAAGAAAGACTGACCCTGCACCCCAGCCACCAAGACTAACCGTTACCGGTATCAGCCCATCCAGCGGACGGGGCGGCACTCTGATTACCATTACTGGCACCGCTTTCGACGGAACGGGCCGCGCCGTGACGATCAACGGTAAATCGGCAACTATCCGACAAACGTCACCGACCAGCATTCAGGCCGAAGTACCCGCCAACTGTGGCTCAGGCCCGATTGAGGTAACCGTAGGCGGGCAGAAAACACGCAGTTCTACCGATTTCGCCTATCTGTTCGACCGTTTCAGCGAGATGGTCTATTACATTCAGGATGGGCGCGTGTGGAGCATGGATATTTTTCAGGGCCGCAAACGGGCCGCTACGCCCAGCGGATTCACCTTCAACAACGCCGAAGCCCTGCTGCTGAGTCGCCCGGCAGCGAGTGGCAACCAACTGGTTGTTTTTGAGAAAAACGGAGCCGCTGGTGGGTTTACCATTCTCAAAGATGCGGGCGATTTAGACAAGTTTAGTTCATTCGAGTCTGGTCATAGCCGCAATACGGGCTGGCTTGGGGTGCAGTCGGTAGTAGCCAGCAAAATTCGTCAAGGATCTATTTATTACCTCTGGAATCGGCGTGATATTTACGACAATTTCGTAAACGTAAGCAGTCCCAACCTTGCGGATGCAAGTACACTCAAAGTACGGTATGGCAATGATATGGCATTTCTGGCCGAGGCTGGTAGGCTGCTCTATGTCTTTCAGGTAAATGGTGGTATCATCGGTATGAAGATTAATGCTAATGGTTCTCTTCAACTGGCAGGTTCCGACAATGCACAGGCTAAGAACTACGGCGGCTTCAAAGCGGCTACCGATCTGAACGGCAATCTGTGGTTCATTACCAGTAGCGGGCTTTTGAATCGGTTCGTACCATCGACAAATACCCTGACTAATGTGGTAAGCCTGTCTGGTAAAGTGGTTTGGAGCAATGCGCAGGCCATGACCGCTGTAGGCAATTATCTTATGATTGTGGACGACGGCCAGCTTTACCGCGTTGACCCGATCAGCGGCAATGCCAACGTTGTAGGCACCGAACGCCTGAGCATCCGCACCAACAATGTAGCAGGCTTTCATAACTAAGTGTTGGCTACTATGCTGAACAGCTAACGTATAGCTTTCACCGTTCACCTCATAAACCAACGCACACCATGAAACGGCTTGTTTTTGCTGGTTGCCTGCTCCTGGCACTACGCGCTCCGGCGCAGACGCTGCCCCACCGGATGCGGGTGGGACTGACCGCCGATTTGGGCGGGGCTACCCTCGGCATTGGTACCCAACTGCATGGCTCATTCCGGTTCAGCGACGACTATCGTGCTTTCGACGACCGTCATCAGTACATCAACGTGGGCGTGGGCATTGGAGCCTCGTTGTCGAGTGCGCTTTCCGTCGGCCAGACCGTGCCGCATTACATCAGTTATGGCGCAGGCCGGGGCCGGACCATGTGGGAGTTTGGCGTAGGGGGCGTAGCCCGCGAACGGCTCACCTTAACGACGCTGGACCCCATAAGCAACCAAAAGGTGTATGACCCAAAAACTGACTGGCAATACCTGCCCTTTGTACTGGTGGGGTATCGCTACACGGCTTATAGCGGCTTCACCTCCCGAATTTACCTCGCTACAGTTATTCTCGGCGTATCGCTGGGGTGGATGTTTTAACCAATCAGCTAAACCAAAACACGCATGAAAGCCACACTATTATTGCTTGTCAGCCCGTCAACGGGCCTGAGCGCGTTGGCACAGGACATAACGGGCCGATGGGAAGCCGAGGAGGTATCGCTCGAAATAACCCGCATCCTTAAATCAGGTATTTTAGAGTCGAAACAGCCCCGCCATGCCACCAGACCAGCCCGCAACCGCCTGACAGTCGAGTTTCTGGCTGATGGTACCTTTCGCATGGGCGCAGAAGGGGGCACTTACCGGCAGCAGGGAAAAAAGTACTCGATAACCCTATCCAGAACGACGTGCTGGACGGTAGAACGTACTTCACAGCAGGGAACCGGGCATTCGTGGGGTTACGAAACAGCAAAACCGACTGGGTAGAATTCAAGCCCTAAACCGGGCCGAATGCTATCCCATTCTACGAGATACCGCCCATGCTGAACCAATTGACCTCTAATTTATCAAACGCGGCTTTCCGCTAAAATCCACAATTCCTATGAAAACCTCACGCATTCTCCCGCTCTACCTGAGCCTGCTTTTAGTCCTCACGCTGGGCCTGCAAAACTGTAAAAAGACCGAACCCGATCCGGTAAAGCCCGGCACGACGACCCCGCCAGGAACGACCACAACGGTTACGGGTACCACCGCCCCCACGCTCGACAATGCCACTACGGCAACTACCAGTAGTAGCATCACCGCCGAAACTGCCAAAGTCAGCAGCAGCATTGCCACCAGCGGGGGCGCGGCCATCACGCAATACGGACACGTCTGGTCGGACACTAAAACTGACCCCACCACCGCCGACAGCAAGACCGAACTCGGCAAAACCGACGGGCCGTTCCCGCTCAAGTTCACCTCCGACCTCAAACCCCTGAAAGCTGGCACCACTTATAACGTGCGGCCCTATGCGACTAACGACAAGGGGACGACGTATGGCACGGCGGTGCAGGTGAAGACGATGGCGGCTACTTCTGCCAATAGTGGAAATTGGAAATCAACCAACGCATTGCTGGATTTTACAACTACGACTTCTACGGTCAACCCCAGCGTCAAAGCGATTTTTGATACTGAGGGCAATACCATCATGTTTGGCAGTTTCAACAGAGCTGTCACCATTGGAACTACTACCCTCACGGCAAGCCCAGTGCCGCGTAATAGTAGCAGTGCCGGAGATGAAAACGGTTTCATTACAAAATATAGTCCTACTGGTGCGGTTCTATGGGTACTACAGTTTGTTTCAGCTCAAGGCTTTGGATTGAATGCCGAGTTGGACGGGATGAATAATATTTATCTGTTAGGCTCCGGAAATGCGGTCTCCACGCTTGGAGGAGTAAAAGTAGGTGCGGGAAGTAACGTTATCAAGATTACTCCAAATGGAAAAGTAGAATGGGTCAGAGTATTACCGCTTCAAAAAGCAAATGCAGGAGAAGTTCATGTAGATAAAGCAGGGAATTTTTATGTCACCGTGAAGTTCTTTGAGACTGCAAAAATAGGTACAGTCACTTATACCCACTCTTTCGCTACTGATTTTAATGACTACTCGGTAGCAAAATTTGACCCTAACGGTACTTTTCTGTGGTCACAACGGATTGGGGGAGCAGATGAGCAATTAATTGGTATAGATGTGGATGAAAACGGGAATACGTATGGATGGATACAATCCCTTAAATCACCGCCTACTATCGCGGGCAACGCACAAAGCACACCGGGTTTTTATTCGTTCAAACTCAACACATCAGGTGCTTTTCAGTGGGGCAAAGCAATAACACCTTTGGCCACAGAAAGGGGAATTGTGTGCAACGGAACCGACGGATTCGTACTGGGCATAAACTCGCAGAACCTAACCCTTGCCACAGCTACGTCAACCCCTTCGACTTCCTATATGGTGGCTGGTTTTAATTCCGACGGAGGAGTAAAATGGGCTTTTACGAGTGGTATATTCTCGTCGTCTTTCGATATTGACAAGAACAATAACTTGTACCTGGCTGGAGGCCAGAGCCGTCGGAGTGAAAAGTTAGGCGATATTACGCTCCCTACCTATCCGGGTACTACCACTTCTATTCTGGTGGTTGCAAAATACAATATCCTGCAAAACAAATGGCTTTGGGCCGCTACAAGCGGGTCAGACACAGATGCCAAAAGTGCGTATGGATTAGCCATCAAATCTTTGGCTAACGGTAATCTTGCTGTCCATTTCGCTACTGGTT
>Ga0105045_10000951_pt1 | contig 22757 bp, 15 predicted proteins | sample MAT02_FD_78089 | JGI IMG/M metagenome (GOLD analysis project Ga0105045, IMG submission 78089) | Freshwater microbial communities from Lake Fryxell liftoff mats and glacier meltwater in Antarctica - MAT-02 (megahit assembly) | ecosystem: Environmental > Aquatic > Freshwater > Ice > Liftoff... | reverse complement strand
TATATTCTTTGGTTCGATAAAAATGATGAAGTACAGAATCGAGACATCAAAGAAATGCTCGAATTGTGGGCTGCAGCTTAAAAAATCCTATTTTAAACGATGAAAAGCCTTATTTAATAGATAAGTAACTTTTTGACAGCCAATTCTGCGTATTAAAATCCGAGAAGTCGAGCAAAAAGTTGTTTATCACGATACTTTAAGGGATCGAAAAGGTACCCGCTTGTTTTCAGAAAGCCTAAAGTCGAGAGGTGGGTCTATTATCAATATTTCTTCAAGGTCGGGGCTAGTAGGTATTCCAGGAGCAGCCGCTTACGCATCAAGCAAAGCTGCGGTACGAAACCACACAAAAACGGTTGCTTTATACTGTTGTGAGCAAGGCTACAATATCCGCTGCAATTCTGTACATCCCGCGGCTATTCTTACACCGATGTGGGAACCAATGTTAGGAAATAGCTCTGAAAGAGAATCTAGAATGGCCCAAATAGCAAAAGACATACCAATGCAAAAAATGGGAATGGCTAGCGATGTAGCTAGTGCTGTTCTTTTTTTAGCATCAGAGGAATCTAAATACATTACAGGTATTGAATTAAATGTAGATGGCGGAATTTTAGCTGGTTCTTGTGCAACCCCTAAAAGACATGACCTTGGGTAAAAGCTATGCTATCATTTATTTTAACATTTTTTTCATGAACCGCAATTCTTCTAGAACTTCTTTGCTATAACACCCATGTTTAAAAGGCATTATTGTGCATTTGATGAGGCCTGCTTTTGTTTTGGGGACATCTTTTGTTAACGATGTTAAAACACATTTTTAGCTGCCTATAACACCTAGATGCCTTCGTCTTAAAACAACTAATGCAGTTAAAATGTAAACCATAAAAATCGTACTGACAACTACCCCTGCAGTTGAAAGTGCTATACCATACATTGTTAAAATATGCCGTGTTAAAGCAACACCAAAAATTGAACAGAAAATACCTATTCCAATCCCCCCTAAAATCATTTTAAACAAGGAATGCGTTAAAAGACGGGCAACTAATGGTGGCCCTGTGATAAATGCCAAAACCAATAAAACTCCCACTGCACGAAAAGCTGTGATAGATGTCACGGAGACTTGTGCCATGAGTAAATAGTTAAAAAAAATGGGCGAAAAACCCAATGCAAGGGCTAAATTGGGATCAAAACTTGTTAATGCGAATTCTTTCGCAAAAATGGCATAGATAAAAATATTTATCACTAATATGATATAAACCCATTGTAAATCACTTAACGCTAACGCATCAGCATTTCCCATAACAGCTTCAATTCCAATGTGCGCATCACGCGTTAAAATAGTGACCAAAACGATTCCAAGAGCAAAAAAAGTTGTAAAGACTAATCCCATACTGGCATCTTCTTGAAGCTGTCCTATTTTGTTTAAAAATTCCGTTAAAAATGCTGTTGCAAATCCCATTAGTAGGGAAGCAATTAACATGGCCTGCATGGGAGCGCCTGTATTCGCCTGTTCTTGTGCAGAACCTGAAAAAAAATAAGCTAAAACAATTCCCATCAAAATTGTATGAGAGAGTGAATTTGCAAGCATGGTCATACGACGCAAAATGAGAAAGGTGCCAATTAAAGCCGAGGAGATGGCAATACCCACGAGTACACCAATTTGAATTTCGTCTGTAACTAATTGATTTAAAGGCAATCTTCCTATCATAAATAAAGCAAAGCGTTTCAAGAACAGCCAAAAAAAGGAAAAAAAGGTTAAATCATGGTAAGGATTGGATAACAATAAAAGATTAGACATTGAGTGCGTTACCTGAAGGGATAGGTTGATGATGAGGATCTTCTTTTGGGTCATTGAGCAGCAAAGTGAGCTCTTTTTCAAGTTCAGGAGTCAAAATATGTTCCATCTCTTCCGCATTTTTGTGGACTCTTTCTGCTCCGATCCCTAAGTAATTGACTAGATAAACTTCCCATAACCGATGTAAACGCACAATATGCGCAGCTTTATACTGCCCATCAGATGTCAACAAATAGCAACCTTCTGGGCTTTTTTCTAACCAACCTTTTTTAACTAATCTCCATAAAATAAAAGATAAATAGTTTTTCGAGCAGGCTTGATAATGGGCAAGTTGATCAAGGTTCATAGGTATTTCAGGAGTATTGCGCCAAATTGCTTTTAAAAGATTTTCACCGATACAGCGATAACGAAAAGCTGCAATTCGCATTAAACGAATGACTAAACCTTTTTCAGGAGCAAATAAAAGAGAACTGATACAGATGAACGAAGCCACCAACACAATCATAGGACCGGTTGGCAAAATTAAACGATTTGCAGGAAAATAAAAAGCAAAGTAATCCGTTAAAATCACCGAGAAATATATTCCAAAAAAGCCACTTAATAGGCCAAAAAACCCTGCCAACACAAACATGACAGATAACCGATGGGTGAATTGCCTTGCCGCCGCTGCCGGAGCAATAAGCATGGCAGACATCAATACAACGCCAACCGATCGAATACCGATAATCACCGCTAAGGTCACCAATATGAATATCAAAAGATTGATCGGCTCGATGTTAATGCCCAAACTTTTGGCATAGTGTTTATCAAATGTAATGATTTGAATTTCTTTGTATAAAAACAAAATGAGAAGTAAAATTACTAAAGCTAAAACACCATAAATAATAATATGAATATCAGTCATGGTTGCCGCTTGACCATATAAATAGGTCAAAACTTGTTTATAAAGGCCGGTATAAATAAATTGAACTTGGCTTGCAATTGTTAAACCGATGCCAAAAAATGTGGATAAAACAAAACAAAGAGCAGCGTCGCTAGAAACTTTCAATCGCTCCTCTAATACATTTATTAACCATAAGCCTAAAAATGAAGAGACAAATGCCCCAACTAATGCAAAAAGAGCCAGCTTCAACTCTTCAAAAGTCTGCACAAAAAAAAGTCCCGCAAATAGAGTTCCTAAAATCATTCCTGGATAGGCTGCATGCGATAACACTTCGCCTATGAGTGATTGTTTTCTTAAAAAAACAATCACTCCAACTAAACTTGCCCCTAAACACATTAACATACAGCCAATTGTAGGCGCCCTTAAAATAGGATCGACAAAAAATGAAAATAAACTTTGAATGTGCATAGTTATTTATAAGTACTATTTAAAAAATTAGCTAATAATTCCGGCATTTTTTTGCTGCGATCTTTTTAATGCTTCATCAAATAAGGCATAACTTTTACCATATGCCTTTACTAAATTACTAGAGTTAAACACCTGACTAACAGGCCCACAAGCAATCAAACGCATATTCAGCAGTAATATCCAATCAAAATAATGTTCTACAGAGTTCAGGTCATGGTGTACGACAAAGATTGTTTTGCCTTTATTTCGCAATTTTTGAAGAAGTTGTATGATCACTGTTTCACTAGCTATATCAATGCCAGCAAACGGTTCATCCATAAAGTAGATATCCGCTTCCTGCAAAAGTGCACGGGCAATAAAGATGCGCTGCTGTTGTCCACCTGAAAGTTGACTAATTTGACGATCCGCATAAGTATTCATTCCTACAATTTCTAGATAGTGGTCTACAGCAGCCCAATCTGCATCGCGAGGCCGTCGCCATAAACCTAGACGACCATATCGCCCCATCATCACTAAATCTCGCACAGTAATGGGAAAATCCCAATCTACAGTTTCTCTTTGAGGCACATAAGCAACTTGCTGACGCATTTCTTTAAGAGGCTTATTATAAAATTCAATTTTCCCAGATAAAGGTTGAATGAGTCCTAAAGCTGCTTTAATAAAAGTGCTCTTTCCTGCGCCATTTGGCCCAACAATGCCAACTAAGACTCCTGCAGCGATCTGTAAAGAGACATCCCACAATACAGGAGTTTTTCCATAATTGACGGAAAGCTGATTAACATTTAACGCCGGAAACGATTGATCATTCTGCATAAAGTTCTACTTCATTTGCTCATGTTGTTTTTCAGGATTTTCCATATGTTTGGCTAACATTTTAGCATTATGTTTGATCATTTTTAAATAGGTATCTCCATCCGATCCGGGTGGTCCCATTGCATCTCCGTAAAGAGGACAACAAGCAATATGCACGTCTAATCCTTTTTCTTGGCCAGCTTGTACAATTTTACGAATAGAATCATAACTCACATTTGTTTCAGGAAAAAGTAAATGAATTTGGTGTTCTTTTAAATAATCAATAATAAATTTAATATGTGTTGTGCTCAGTTGACTTTCAGGAGCAAGCCCTTCGGGTGCTGCAAAACGCTTTTGCCATTCTCCAGACTCTCTTTCGCCAGGTTCAGTTAAATAAGCCCGCGCAAAGTAATTAAAAGCATCATGACTTGTGACTAAATAACGCTTAGCTTCTGGAACTTTATGGAGAAGCTGTTTAATTTCTTTATGGGTTTCTGTCATTTCATTTTGTAACTTTTGGGCATTCTTTTTGTAATACTCTGCATGCTCAGGTTTAGCGCGGCTTAGTGCATCTACAATGAAAGGAATGGTTGAAGACCAAATTTCTATATCCATCCAAATATGAGGATCTTTTTGTCCATTAACATAAATGATCCGTTCCGCATCTTGCTCATGAGCTAGATCACCTAGGGAAATTGCTTTATGGTTCTGAGATAAGTAATGATGCAAACTCGGCCCATGTTCTAGTCCTAAACCATTGTAAAAAACAATCTGTGCAAAACTCAGTTTTTCATCATCCCCCTTAACCAATTGATAAGAGTGTGGATCTAACTCGCCTTGAATCAAACTAATGCTACTGACATGTTCTCCACCAATTTGTTGAACTAGATCATTAATCATATTTGTAGTGGACAGAACTTTTGTTTTTCCATCTTCTTCAATCCATTTATTGATTTCATTTTGTCTGTTGGTCGTTGTTTTTTCGCATGATTGAAGGTAAATAAGAGAGCAACATAATAATAAAAAAAACCAAATAGATTTATTATTATATTCATAAGTTGTGATTTTTTTCCGAAAGTTAAGCATCGTTCGTTTCCTTGAGATTCATTGCCTTAAGATTTAGTTTTCATTTGTTGAAGTTGTTCAAAACTATAAATTCCTGTCGAACAACCTGAAGTAAATTGTATTTGTAAAGCATAACGTCCAATCGTCTGAAAAGAAATTGCTCTTACATCTTTTTTGACTGTTTTTAAATCTAATAGCCGTTTGCCGGTGATTTCATTAATACAATTTGCACAAGGACAGTTTTTTTGAATTTCACATAAATCAATCGTTTGAATTTTTCCATCTTTCCAATGAATTGTCAAAGAATAAACATTTTTTTGTTCTATTCGCATGATCGGCGGTTCATTTTTTTCACAGGAATCGCTGTGTTGTACAAGTGTTCTTGCAATATGAATAAAATTATTTTGAAGATGCGTTTCATTTTCTGAAGTAGATTCAAATAAGGAAATCCCTTGATCACAACACTGTCCTAAAATTGGATGAAGAGGAATAGATCCTAAAAAAAGTGAACCGGTTTCCAGAGCTAAACGTTCTCCCCCACCTTTACCAAAAAGATAAATCTTTTCTTGACTATTCTCTGATTGGTAATAGCTCATATTTTCCACAATTCCTAAAATAGGAACTTTTACTGTTTCAAACATTGTCATGGCTTTACGTACATCCAAAAGCGCAACTTCTTGCGGTGTTGTTATCATAATTGCACCTGTTAATTTTGCTTGTTGGCACAATGTCAATTGCACGTCACCTGTCCCCGGAGGAAAATCAACCAATAAAAAATCTAACTCCCCCCAATTAATCGAATTAATAAATTTAGACAGGAGTTGATTTGCAATAGGAGCGCGCACAACAAGGGCTTCGTTTTCTTTTTTAAAATAGGCGATGGATATTACTTTAATCCCTTGACACAAGGCAGGTTCAATACACCCCTCTTTTTCCGATGGCAGCCTATCTTCTTTCAACATTTTTCTAATAGATGGACCATATATATCTGTATCCATGATACCGACTCGAAACCCCAAAGCATTTAAAGCAAGAGCTAAATTGACAGTCAGTGTAGATTTGCCAACCCCCCCTTTTCCTGCAGCTATGGCAATAATAGATTTTATTTTAGAGGTAAAAGAAGGTGGATACATTTTAAAAGACATATTAAACTCGAAAAGATTTTAAGTTATACACAATTGATCAGCTAATAGATTTAAGTCTACTACTCTAATATATTGATGTTTGAAAAACTAGAGAAAATTATTTTTCTGCAAATTATTTGAGATTGTTATTTTTTTCTAATAAAATAGAAAATGAAATATACAATTTAATATAAATCCTTTAAATTAAACGAAAGAATTAGATTGAACCAAAAAAAATGTGTTTTTGAATTATTCATCTTGCAAGAAATGATATAATTTCTTAAATTTTCTTAATAAATAAAGATTATGAGAATATTCTCTTATAGTCGTTATAAGTTTAAGGCCAAAAATTTTGGTTTTCTTTCGCAAAAAAAGCTTAATTAGATTTTATTAGCTTAAAATTTTTATTATTGGCTAAACTTTCTGTGAAATTTAGAATTTGCATTGATGGACTATAACTTAGTTATAGTATGTAACAAGCTCTGCAAGCTTGTTACGGCTTTTAAAGCCAAAAGTTTAAACAAAATTAGTTATTAGAGGAAAATATAATGGATAACAAGCAACTGGAAAGTTTAATTCAAGCTGCGGTTAAGAAGATTAACGGTAAAAAAGAAAATGATATTTGTCGTTTTATTCCTATTGCAACTGGTGGTTATATTCACCATTTTACAATGAGAAAAATGAAAACAGAAGATCCAAAACAATTAGCGGAGTGGATCAATAAACATATCGTTCATGAGAATAATCCTCAAGAAGTGACACCAAAGCCTAGAGCTGCTAGAGGCTCACGCAAAAGACGTGATCTATTTACATTGTCAAAGCAAGATTTAGAAAAAATGATTCATATGGCAAGACTTGCAGGCGATAACGAAATGGTTCGCAAACTTACTCCTCCTCGCGATTTAAAGACAATTAAAAAAGAATTAATTTCTTCTATCCGTCATGGTCGTGTTGATTCTGATTTATGGAACCTCTATATTGAAGCTGCTACAAATCCTTCTCATACTTTAGCTGCAGCCTCAAACTAGTCAATTTTTGGGTCTTGCTTTCAAGACCCATTTTTAACTATTCTTGGTCTCTATCCTATATTTTTAATTTACAATAATCTAAATCTAAGTAAATATCGCTTTAAATTTTTAAATACCATTTAAAGTTTAAAGGACGATTCAGGCAAGCTTTTACAACTATTTTACCTGATATTATTCCTCTTAATTTTTCGCTCTCCTCCCATTTTATGTGAGCCTATTTTAAGACCTTTTTCTCTTTTAGCCGAGCGTATACACGGATTCATTCAATCTTCTATTCTCTCTTCTTTTCAACCAGGATATAGTCATTTGGATGCAGAGAAAGCTCAGCAATATCGTGAGGGGTTAATTGCAACTTATCATGCTAAAGAAATAAAAATATTTCTATAGAAGCGATTAAAAATGAGTTCATGTTTGTGCTATTGAATCAGGAGCCAAACATAAAGTCGTTGTGTTCAAAGAGAAAAAACGAGCTACAAAGAAAGAAAAAAAAAGCTGACTTCTATTTTCATAGAAATCAGCTTTTTTTATTTGTAAGCGACTTAGAGTCGCACAATCATTTCTTATTGTGCTTTCTTAGTGACTGCCTTACGAGGATTGCTTTGCTCAAGTTCCTTATTATGAAAATAAAGCAGAACCGGTGGCGCAATGAAGAGTGAAGATAATGTTCCTACCAATACCCCTATCGTCATCACAAGAGAGAAGGCAAATATGGAATGACCACCTAGTAATACAAGTGCTAATAATACTAGCAATGTTGTACCTGAAGTCATAATTGTACGACTTAAAGTGACATTGACTGCATGATTAATAACTTCTTTAAAAGACATCTTTTTCATTAATCTCACATCCTCACGGATTCTATCAAATACAATAATCGTGTCATTCAATGAATAACCGATAATTGTCATGATTGCACCCACAACCTGCAAATCAATCTGAACTGGGAAGCCAATGGCATTAAAGAATGCTAGGATACCCAACGTAATCAGAACATCATGTGCAAGACCTGCAACAGCACCGATTGCATATTTAAATTCAAAACGGAACGTAATGTAAATCAAAATAGCAAGTAAAGCCATAGCCAAACCTAACAACGCATTATTACGCATGGAATCAGAAAACTGACTGCTCATGATTGACCAGTTTTTCGGCAATTTAGTCAACTCAGAACTTGGTATTTCTACCCCATGAGTCTTCAATGCATTAACTACCCAATTCAATCGTGGATCTCTCTCATATTCAAATGAATACATGCCTTCAGTATTTGTCTCAGGCATTTGATAAAAAGGATGACCTTTTTCGTCCATGCTTGTTCCAAATTGAATGCGCAAATGATCCGGCCGGCTTAATTCACGAACTTCAAAATCTGTACGTGAAGCACCTGCGCTTAAAAATGCGTCAATTGCTTCCATTCTATAATTAGGTTGATTTGGCTTTTCTTGAACATCTACAGTTAGAGAATACCCGCCTGTGAAATCCATACCAAAAATCGTTTTGCGTTCTGCGATAAAGAAGAACGTTCCTAATACCATGACTATTAGAGAAATGATGATTGCCGGTTTTGCTTTCGCTAAGAAATCATAATGTGTTTCTTTTAGAAAGTGCGCCATATTCAATTGCTTATTCTTTGGATTTTTCACCCAACCCGCAAAGAAATAACGTGTCATAAACAAGGCTGTAAACATGGATGATAAAATACCGATAATCAATGTGACTGCAAATCCTTTAATTGGACCTGAATCAAATTGAATCAAAATCAAAGCCGCAATGATTGTTGTAATGTTCGAATCCACAATCGCACTAAATGCCTTGCGATAACCTGCTTGGATAGCTGATCCAATTCTACCAGTTAATCTGAATTCTTCACGAATACGCTCAAACACCAATACGTTAGCATCAACTGCCATACCAATTGTCAAGACAATACCTGCAATACCCGGTAAAGTTAATACAGCACCAATATTTTGCAATACTCCCCACATGATTAGGATATTTAACAAAACGGCACATGAGGCAACTAAACCTGCAAAACGGTAGTAGCTGATCATAGCAATGACAACTAAAGCTAATGCGATTAGAGAGGCAAAAATACCTTTAGTACGCTCTTCTTGTCCTAATTCTGGACTGACGTTTGCTTCAGAAAGAACACGTGGTGTAAAGCTCAATGACCCGGCTTTCAAATCGGCAGCTAATTGGTTCACTTCCCTTTGAGAAAAACGTCCACTAATTGTACCACCATCTTTTAAAGCCGCATTTAACTTTGGAGATGTAATAATACTGCCATTCAAAATGACAGCCATACGCCAGCCCTTGCCACGTGAATACGCTTCTTTTGGTGTTCCTAAGATTTTGTCTTCTGCAAATTGGGATGTCCAACCATAAAGGTTATCTCTTGGACTACCAGAGCCATTTGCACCTTCATACGAACTTTTTACTCCAAATGTCAGCACATTACCTTGCGTTGAATCATAACTTGCATTGACATTCTCAAGGTTTGATCCTTCTAAGGCATAGTTATGAAAAACAACAATTAGAGGATTTGCTTGGTTTTCCCACTCACCAGCCTCGCCACCACGGAATATTGCTAGTGTTGACAAAGTATCATCGTAAGCTGGACTTGCTGTTCTATCTTTTGGATTCGCTAAACGTAGCCCATTATCATAAAGAAGTTTTGCTGCTTCACTACGAGGAGCAACAGTTGCCCCGAGATCAGTGTTGCCACCTAGATGCTGCCATGCAATCTCATTAATACTATCGATATCTTTACGGTTTGTAACAATTGCTTCGTTCCAAATACCTTGTAAAAACTGATTAACAGCTGATGCTAAAGCAGGGTTACTTGGAGTAAACTTTTCGTTAACAATGTGGAAGTACATTGCAGAAGCTTTAATTAAATCAGAGGCTGAAAGGTTTTGAGATCCAGGAAAGTCTAAAATAATGTTAGAATTTTCAATACGAATCGTTCTTTCTGCCACACCCATTTTATTAATACGTGTATACAATTCATTGACTGCTTGATTAAGATCTTCTGGATCTGTTACTGCACGTCCATTATGATCCGTCAAACCAATTCTAACAGTTTTACCGCCAGATAAGTCTAAGCCCCATTTCAATATCTTGCGGTCATCACCACGGAAATATTTAATTGCGCTTAGTTTTAAATTTTGCCAATAAGCATTGTGAATCGGTGGGGGCACGGTGTATTTGCTAGTTGCATTTAAGTCCACTTGCGCTGCTTGATAAGTTTCTCTCCATTTTAACAGATCTTCTTGAATACGATCGTCAATTTTATTTGCTGTTAAAATGCGCTGTTCAACATCAGAGAAATCTAATACCGCAAATTTCTTACTACCTTGTACATGAAAATCTTCACGCGTTGCTTGTAACAAGGTTCCGTAATAATCATTGTATTCAAATATATGATCTTTGCTAAATTCTTTAGGAAGATCAAATACTGACCCTGAATAACCAATAAAGCCCATTTGTTGCAAAGTAGAACTCAATCGTTTAAAATCTTCTGCCAAACCTTGATTTTCAGTTGCACTTGGATTCTCTTCATATTTTTTAATAACTGCATCCATTCCCTTAGCAATTACATAAATAGAGCCATTGCTAAAGCCCGAAGGTGGAGCTGTGGGCGATAGTGCCGGTGCATAGATAACTAATCCTAGTTTTTGATTTTCTAATTTTTCTGCTCGAAAATCTTTGTAACTACGAATAGGATAATTATCCCTTACTAGATCAGGATGACTAGGTGACCAAGAAAGTAACAATTGATCAAGTACTTGACGCGCTTGTACATTTGCAAGATAACTGAGGTTCATTGTTAAATAGCTATTACTATTTGGGAGAGCATCTAAATTCACAACAAAAGTATCTTCACTAGGTTTAAAAACTTCGTCTGAGGCACTAGCTACTTGAGCAATTGCGTTAATCAAATAACGATTTGCTTTTTCTTTAGAGTAATGATCTTTTTCTATTGTTGCTTCTTGTGTGCGTAGCTTTTGAATGTCATCATAAATGACTAAAGCCACTTTGCTACTTTCCCAGTTGATGCTGAATCCTTTAATTAAAGGATTATAGCCTTCTAAATTAACTTCTTGAATTCCATTATGGCTGTTAGATGCTAAAATCTCTTGAATTTTTTCTTGAGTAATTGGCGTGACCCCATCTTGGAACTCTGCCTGATTCTTACTGACGATTAATGACGCATTATCAAGCGTTTGAATTTGATTTTTCAGAACAGTCAATTGTTGTTGCTGACTTGCATCTTGAGGCAACCCCTGCTCTTCACGTGATTTTTGCTCTGTTTCAATCGTGTTTGCTTGAGTTTTAAAAGTTTTATTTAATTCTTCAGCCTTAGCTACAAAATTTGGAATTAAATTAGTTCTTTCTTTCCCATCGATTTGTGAAAAACTTGCAAAGTATCTTTTAGTGATGGGATTTTCTCTTCCCAACGTGCTGTCTAACTCAACCACTTCACGAGCAATATTCATGATAATATCACTACTTTGCTCAGAGTCTAGAGAGTTAAGAGCTGCTAATTGAATGGCAGTTTTACTTGGGCCAGCAATGGCTTTAGCAATTTCTGCCACGCGATCATCTACAAGTTCTTTATATTGTTTGCTTATAGTGTTATCAGAATTGCGCTTAGACACAAATTGAAATAATTGATCTGTTTCATTTGGATCCAAAATAAAATCAACATTTCTTTGAACATAGACGCGTGCTGAGTCTGTAGATGTATTCTCTGGAGTTAATTCCAATTGTGCAGGCAAAAAAGGAATGAGTTGCCCTGCTCTTGGTAAAAAACGACTAAAAAGATCTGCATCTTTTTCATTTTTAAAAGCAATTTGAATTAATCCGTTATTAGTTGAATCCACATCAATCGATACCGGCTTTATGCCAAGCATGTGATTGAAAGAATAAAGCCACTCTTTAGAATCATCTGCCAAATCATTCACTCGAGTCATAATAGATGAAGCCACTTTTTCAGCACGAGGTGCATCTATAGGCTCATTTAATGATTTCGAGTAGAAAAAAATTGTTGGTAGAATGTTATAAAGCGTTAAAACCAACACAGCAATGATTAGATAAAATTGCCACCGCTTTTGCTTTTCCATTATAATTTTTCCTCTGTACAGTCTGATAAAAGACAATAATTCTTAGATAAAACAGGCAGAATAACAAATTGAGTTTCATTCTGTCTACATAAATCAAGAAAAATGCTAAATGTTTTTTTGGATAATGTGATGTGATGATCTTTCGATTAGAAGATTAAAAATGTTCAGCCCAATCTTTTTTGGGTTCTTGAGATTTTCCAAGTAAAAAAAGTCAAATAGCTTAGAGTGAAAATTTTACTTTTCTTCTCTAAGCTATTTTTAAAAACTAATGAATCTAAATTAAATCTTAGCTTGCAACAAGCTCATCTTTATTTTCATCTTCAGGTTTTGGAGTTGTTGTTAATGCCAAGAATTGTTTGTTCAATGAACGTGCTGCAACCAGCCATCCACCAATTACAAGGATTAAGATCGCTCCAATATACGGAGTAATCGTCGCTAATGTACCGAATGCTAATAAGAACATTTGAATCATCGATCCACCTGACTTACCTAAACGCGCGCCAACAACGTCTACTGCCGCTTTACCTTTAACTTTTGAATCTTCATCCAAAGGAATGTAAGCCATCTCTTTAGTTGGATCAAAAAGTGAATACTTTGCAGACTTACTCATAATATTTTGAGCAGCTCCAAACATGACAGCTAAGAAAAGTGGTGTTGAACCAACTGCTGCAATCGCACCCGCTAAATTGTCTCTAAAAATTACAAAAGAGAAGAATCCAATCCCTGTAATTAATAAAACAATCGGTGTGACCATAGCTGCAAATCCCCAACCTTTCCAACGAATCAAGTTACCACCTATAAAGAGCATCATCAAAATTGTGACAGCACCTGTACAGAAAGAGAACCAACCCATAAATGAGCTATAATCGTTTGGATTAGGATATTGGATTTTTACCTGACTCTTCCAAGTAATTTCCACTAAGTTAATACAAATTCCATAAGCAATAACTAACATTGCTAAACAAAGAATGTACTTGGATGTAAAGATAAATTTAAAACTATCACCTAATGACATTTTTGTTTTTTTCTTCTTAGGATTAACTGCTGCCGGTTCGTAAAAACGTGTATCAGTTAAAACATTGCGATTAATCCACCAGTAAATTGCCATGACAGCTAAACCTGCAATCACAACCATTGTCATCAAGTAATTTAATGAAATTTGCCACGCATCTACATCCGCAGGCAAAGTTTTGCGAATATCAGAAACATACACAATTGCTGGCCCTGAAACCAATAACGCCAAGTTAGCACCCAAGCCAAATAAGCTATAAAAACGCTTCGCTTCTGTAACTCGTGTAATTTGGTTAGCAAAACCCCAAAATAATAGAGATAAAACAACACTACCCCATAACTCAGCTAAAATATAAAATATGGAGTACATCCAGTTTTCATAAGCTGCTGCTAAACCAATCCATCCACCAGGCAAAAATTGACGCATCCAAGCTGCTGATTCAACCGGCATTAATGCTTCTCTTGCTGGATACATAAAATATGCGAACAAACCAAAGAAAACGATAAATGGTGCTAGAGTGACATAAAATAAATTTTCTCTACTCAACACGTTACTCAATTTTGAGTAAATAATCATAAAAATAATAGCTGCTGGAACTACACCAAATGATTTTAAGAAAGGAAGGGCTTCAGCTCCTGCTGCAGTAACGATCAACGTGTCTTTAGTGTCCCTTAAAATCGTGTAGTTAAATGAAATGAAAAAAAACATAAGAAACATGGGTAGCAGCTTCTTTAATTCAAACCCATGTACCGGCCAAAAAAATGACCGCCATTTACCAAATTCTTGTTTGGTAGCTTGCGACATATATAAACCTCAAACTAGTTTAATGTTAAATTTTGTAAAAACAAATAGAATTGTTCAGTTTTTCTGAAAAAATATTCTAAGTCAAAATTATTTATAAAATTAATTAAAAGCGCAAGAAAAATTCTTCACATATAAAGTGTAAATTTGAATTTACCATTAATACGTATTAATATAAATTAACTGCAAATTGACATTTAGCTTGACTTTGCGCCCATTAAACATAAAATGGTATTCAGTCACATAAATTACTGTCAAATTTCGTGATGATTACTATAAACTGAAATAGAAATGACTTATTCACTTGATTCCCAACGTTTTGAATGTCTATTGCATTCCATAGGTTGCTATTTATATTCTTTCCGCTTGCTTTTTTGCAAAAGTTATAAAAAAGTTAAGCCTATACCAAGCATAGCCAGAATCGAAGAGTCAAGAATTATAAATGGAGTTTGAGTTCGATGCATTCCACGCCTCATGAGGATCCAGTTTGGGTCTACCCTCGAAAGGACGAACAACTGAAGGAAAGCATCATTAAGGAGTTTAAGTTACATCCTGTTATTGCCCAAATTCTAGTTTCTAGAGGATTTGAATCTTTCGAGCAGATTCACGATTATTTATATGCTAAACTGCCCGATTTGCACGATCCTTTTTTGATGTCTGAAATGCCGCAAGCTGTAGAAAGGGTCTGCCGCGCCATTCAAAATCATGAAAATATTTTGATCTATGGGGATAACGATGTCGATGGCATGACAGGCACGACTCTCCTTACAGAATTTCTACAAGATTTAGGCGCCAACGTTTTTTTCTACGTTTCCAATCGGGGCACCCTACGCCAAAGCTTAATCGTCGAAGCTCTTGAATACGCTCTAATGAATAAGTGTAAACTTTTAATCACGGTGGATTGCGGGATTACCGCTGCCACAGAAATTGCTGAAGTTGCCGCACACAATGTCGATGTCATTATTACAGATCATCATGAACCGACTGACAAAATTCCCCACTGCGTTGCCACACTTAATCCCAAACTTGTCAACGATAAATATCCTAATCGCGATTTAACGGGGGTCGGTGTTGCATTCAAATTAGCACATGGAGTCACTAACCAACTGACATCCGATGGTAAAATTCCTAGCAAAAAAATCGATTTGAAGCGTTATTTAGATTTAGTTGCATTGGGTACGATTTCAGATATGGGCTCTTTGTCTATCATGGAAAATAGAATTTTAGTGAAATATGGGCTACGTCAACTACGAAAAGGCAAGCGCATGGGGCTTGCAAAACTTTTTTCAGTTTGCGATGTGGACTTAAACGAACTTAACACGTTTACTATTGCATCTAAAATTGCCCCTCGTCTTAATAGTTTGGGACGTATCGATGATCCACGTAAAGGCGTGCAAATGCTTTTGGTCAATCAAGCAGAGCTAGCTGAAAAAATGGCATTAGAGCTTGATTTAAATAATATCGAACGCCAAAAAATCGAACGCACCATGTCTGTCGATGTTGACTCGACAATTTTAAATAACCCAAGTATTTTAGATAATAAAGCAATTGTGATGATGTCAGATAAATGGCATCCGGGTGTAATTGCCATCATCTCGACACGCATTTCCAAGCTCTACAATCGTCCAACAGTGATGATTGCCATCGACAAAGGGATTGGTAAAGGATCTGTGCGATCCATTCATGAATTTCCACTTCTGCCTAGTTTAAAAAATAGTGCGGATATCTTATTGAATTTTGGCGGCCATGACTTTGCGGCTGGATTAAGTGTCAAAGAAGAAAATATTGAAGAATTCAAAAATCGTTTTATTGAATCTGCTAATCAGCAACTCAATGATTTAGATGTGATGAGCAAATTGACGCTAGACGCCGAAGTCAAGTTTAGTGAATTGACTTTTGATTTTATGGAGTCTGCGAAATTACTAGAGCCCTACGGAAATGAAAACTCACAGCCTATTCTATACTGTGATGCGTGGCAAACATGGCCCCCAAAAGTCGTAGGTAAAACGCATTTAAAACTTTATCTTGAGCAAGGTGACCGTGTATTAGAAGGTGTAGCCTTGGGCAAAGCAGCACAAGGCATTCATTTGCGTAAGAAAAACCTCAAGCTGCGTGTGGCATTTACTCCACAAATTAATAAGTCCAGTATTCAACTTTTGATTCGCGATTTTAAAATTTTAGAAGAATAATTTTGGTATTAATAGCTGCAATCAATGAGAATTGATTGCAGCTTAAGAAATATAAATTGATATAAACTTATAAACGTTTAATTAATTCTTTAACCATCGCTTTGTAATCTTCAGAAGCACGACTTTGCATATCTACGTCAAAAACAGGCTTGCCCAGAATAGATGCTTCAGAAATTGAAATATCCCGTCGTATTTTATTTTGAAGCGATTTGCCTGGAAAAGCAGAGTCAATGGCTTCTAAAAATGCCTGATTGCTTTTACCTCGTGCATTCCAAAAAGACAAAATCACTCCCAAAACCTTCAAAGGATGGCGTTGATTAATACTGTCAATAAATTGACTTAATCTTGCCAAACCTTTTACGCTGTAAAATTCTGGAGTCGCGCAAACTAAAGTATGCTGCGCTGCAATGAGGGCAGATTCTGTTAACCAACAAAGAGACGGGGGTGTGTCAATAATCACGAAATCATAAGTGAGCGGTTGAATTAAATGACGCAGCTTTTCATGAGAATAACGATCTGCCGCCAGTTTTCCTGTGACTTCAACCCTTTCTAACCACGTATCTGCGGGAATAAGATCTAAATGTGTTAAAAAAGTTTTTTTTATGACTTCTTTGATCTCTTTTTCGCCTTGTAATACTGGAGCTAAACTATCATTTTCATCAGGATCTAACCCCAGGCCTGTTGTTAGATTAGCCTGAGCATCAAAATCAATCAGTAAAACTTTCTTTTTGTGAAATTTAACAAGGGCAGCTCCTAAATGCAAAGCTGTAGAAGTTTTTGCAGTCCCCCCCTTAAAACTACTGACGGCAATCACATGCATTTTATTTTTCCTCTACAGAAGATTTATAAACAGACTCTAATGCACGCTCTTCTCGTTCAATTTTTATACGTTCAATAAAATCTTCAATATTGATTTCGCCATGCACTACATTATCACGCGTACGTAAATTAGCATTTTGATTTTCAACTTCTTTATCACCTACTGTCAAAATGTAGTTATATTGAGCAAGTTGTGCATTGCGTATTTTTTTGTTTACAGATTCACTGCAACAATCAACATCTACATGAAATCCAGCTTTTTTAAATTTTTGGGCGACAGCGCGCGCATAAGGTTCATGTCGATCAGCCACAGTCAAAATGCGTACTTGTGAGGGGCTTAACCACAGAGGAAACTTACCAACAAAATGTTCAATCAGTATACCAAAAAATCTTTCGATCGATCCAAAAATGGCTCGGTGAATCATAACTGGGCGTTTGTGTGTTCCATCTTGTGCCGTATATTCGAGATCAAACTTTTCTGGTAAAGCCATATCCAGTTGAATTGTTCCACATTGCCAACTACGGTTAATCGCGTCGCGAATATGAAAATCAATTTTCGGTCCATAAAATGCTCCATCGCCCTCATTGACGCGGTACTCTTTTTGCATTTCATCTAGAGCTCCTTTAAGTCCAGCTGTTGCATTTTCCCATTCCTCATCCGTACCAATTGTGTTTTCTTCCGGACGTGTGGAAAGTTCTAGGCGATACTTCAGCCCAAATGTTGAGTAGATTTCTTCAGCTAAATTTAAGACTGATTTAATCTCTTCTTGAATGTCTTCGGGTTTCATAAAAATATGTGCATCATCTTGATGGAAACTTCGTACACGAAAAAGCCCTGATAATGATCCTGAAGGTTCATAACGATGCACGTTACCAATTTCTGCCACACGTAAAGGTAACTCGCGATAACTATGCGTATTTGATTTGTAATAAAGCATACAACCCGGGCAATTCATCGGTTTAATAGCGAAATCGCGCTCTTCAATTTGCGAAGTAAACATATTTTGGCGATAGTTAGACCAGTGACCAGAAGTGACCCAAAGTTCTCGCGTCATCATGGAAGGAGTCTTAATTTCGACATAATCATGACGAGTTAAGCAATCCCTTAAATAAGCGACCAGTTCATTCCAAACAATTAAGCCCTTAGGATGAATAAACGGCATACCCGGTGCTTCTTCTTTAAGCGAAAACAAGTCTAATTTCTGTCCCAATAATTTATGATCACGCTTTTTTGCTTCTTCTAATTGATGTAAATACTCTTTTAAAAGTAAGCGATCTGGAAAAGTAATTGCATAAATGCGCGTGAGCATTTCATTTTTAGAATCGCCACGCCAGTAAGCTCCAGCTGTTTTCATAATTTTTAAAGACTTAATCTTGCCTAAATTATGTAAATGCGGACCTCGACACAAATCAAAAAATTCACCTTGACGATAGGCCGATAAAGCAGCACCTTCTTCGAAACTGTTAATTAATTCGCATTTGTAAGGATTATCAGCAAAAAGTTTAAGTGCCTCTTCTTTCGAAGCAATTTCTTCGCGCTGAGAAATGAAATTTGCACCAATAATCGTTTGCATCTCTTTTTCTATGCGTTCAAAATCTGCATCTGAAATGTGAAGATTAGCAAAGTCATAGTAGAAACCGTTTTCAATGGGTGGACCAATTGTGGGTTGTGCATCTGGCCAAATCCTCAATATAGCTTGAGCCAACACGTGTGCAGATGTATGCCAATAGACTTCTTTACCTTCGCGATCGTCGAAATTCCATAAAATGACATGGTCACCGTCCTTCAAGGGATGAGACAAATCAACTGTTTTACCATTCACACAAGCGGCTAATGCTTCGTTAGGGCCTCTAATATTCAGTTTTTCCGCCAAATTTTTAGCATTGCTGCCTTCAGGCAACTCAATAGAGCGATTATCTTTAAGATTAATGATCATGATGTCAATTTCCTTCTTATTCTTTTTGTAGAGGTTAAGTCTAATATAAAATGGAAAAAAAATGAATTTTAAAAAGCAAATCGAAGAGATGAAAATTAAAAAGGATAAAAATTTTAGTCAGTTTAATCACTCAAATTTATCAGGAAATTTTAAAATTATTTAAACATCAATCCTCTTGGACTTAAATCCTCAGCTTGATAGTATTAGCTACAATTAATTTAATTTATTTTAAAAATTTCAAATCGGAGATTAATTAATGAACAATTATTTATATTATGAAACACCTGCCAGTGAATTTCAAAAACACTACAACGATTTCAAGTTTCCCTTTGAATCCCAAGTCATCACTACACTATTACCAAAAAATATTGCTGTTATCAGGTCAATAGCTACTCTAGCTTTAACAGGCTTAGTTTGTTTTAGTTTAGCAACTCCAATTTTTTGTTGGCCTATTGCCATAGCCGGAACAGCGTATGCAGGTTGGACAATCTATTCGCATTTATGTTCAAAAGATCCTCTAGTTGAAGCCTTTTATAAAATTGCAGGCGGTAAAGATAAATTCGAGCAATTACCGGAAATCCAACTTGAGCAAAAGACAGGCGAAAAACTTTCAGTAACTATTGGTAACTTAAAATGGAACGAACTAGAACATTCAATTGCAAAAGCAAAAACTTTAGATGGAAGAAATATACTGATTGTTAAAGGTTTAACTCGTTACGACCAAGGCACATGTAACGTTAAAGGCACTTTAGCTTTTGTAGAAAAATTAGGGCCTTATGATGTTCCTAGATCTATGACTCATGTACATGAACTTGTTTACTCAATTATGTTTGCCATTTTGCCGCCACTTAAAGCCAATACATTCGGGCGTTGTCTAGAATCCTCTCATTTTAAATTAAGCCATAAAAGCGTAAGCACGGAATGCTTCGTTTCTTCTTCTATTTCAGGACAGACAGCTAATGAGCTAGCCGCTCAAGTAGCTCTTCTTCAAAAAACAGATGCTAGCCCAACTGCTTAAAACTCTGTAGGCTATTTAAAACAGCCTTGCAGTGATTTTTATGTTCTCTTTATAAAAGTCAGAGTGCAAGGCTGTTAAAAAATTTGAACCGCAAGAGCCCTGCTTTCGCTTTCGCTTTCAAATCCCTAGATCTTCACCAAAAAAATGTGGGGATGCGAAGGGGTATTTGGAAATGTTTTTCTGAGCCAAACCAAAAAAAATAGTTCTAATTAAATTAATTACAAACTAATTATTCTGAATATGATTTATATCATTTAATATATTAAAAAATAAAAAAAATATTTACTTTATTATTATTTTTTGAAATAATAATATTTTATATTAATTTCATCAACTAAAATTCCAAGTTAAATATCAAGATGTATAAAACAATTTCTTGTGCTAAGCGTTTGTTGTTTATTGCGGGTCCTCTGATGTTAAGTTCATTGTCTGGAATGGCAATGTTATTTTTTAGTCGTATGATTTTAGCATGTTATTCCATTGAAGCGCATAATGCAGCTGTGGAAGCGACAAACCTTGGCTGGGCTTTTATTGCAGGATGGGGTTCTTTAGCCAGTATTGTTCAAGTATTTATTGCGCAACATTATGGAGCGCAAAACTATTCACTTTTGGGAAGATTTGCCTGGCAAATGATTTGGTTAAGCTTACTGTCTTCGTTAGTTTTTATCCCAGGAGCAATTTGGGGTCCTGAATTTTTCTTTAAAGATGCACAATGTGATATGCAGCGGTCCTACCTATTTTGGATGTTAATTTGTGGTCCCCTGCATGTATTATTTGCGGCTTTATCCGGTTTTTTTGTCGGTCAAGGTAAAGTCAAACTCATCATCATTGTAGATGTCGTAGGCAATTTCTTAAATTGTCTAATTTGCTATTTAGCAGTATTTGGTCTGGCAACTTATTTAAAACCAATGGGGATCATCGGAGCAGCTATTGCAACAAACATCGCACTAGTCATACAAGTATTGATGCTAGCTGTTGTTTTTTTCAACTCATCGAATAGAGAGGAATATGGGACTAAAAATTGGCAGTTTGATTATTCGTTATTAAGTCAATGTGTTCGTGTAGGGTTACCCAATTCAATTTTTAGTGTATTGGAAGTGTCAGGTTGGGCAATTTTTTATAGTATGATGGCATCGTTGGGAGACAAACACCTGACCATTGCTGGTATCGTTCAAAATGTGTTGATTCTATTTAATTTTATTGGAGAAGGTTTATCAAGATCTGTATCAGTTTTATGTGGAAATGCCATTGGCGAAGGCAAGGTAAAAGATGTCTTTAAGTACGTGCATTCGGGGTTTTTACTGATGACATTCTTTGCTTTAATCTTAGGAGCTGGACTTTTCTTTTCTAAAGAAATACTCGCCCAGCATTTTTTAAGTACTTTATCTGATGTACAACAACGGGCTTATTACCCTGCTCTTGTTTTTGGTTTAATCAATGTTGTCATTTATAAATATTTAGAAGGAATCCGATTGGTTATGGGTGGAGCTTTGACTGCTGCTGCAGATACGTTCTTTCTGCTTATTGGCGGCTCGTTCTCCATCTGGTTATTTATGGTTATTCCTATTTATCAATTTGTCTATGTTCCTGGACGTTCAATAGAAGCTGCTTTAACAGTTTGTTCTATTTATACTTTGATTGCAGCAAGTCTGTATGCTTGGCGTTTTTATTATCGTTCTTGGGGAAAGAGCGTCTCTTTGGTTTTAAATCCTGCATAAAGTTTAAGGATTACAAACTTTTACCCATTAAGACTATCATTAAAAAAAATCTAGATTAAAATACCTGAATTAGCGCGATGTGCGAGTTTTCCTAACGGAAAACTGCACATCGCGTATTATTAATCAGTTGTATCAAATATTTTTTTGCTTTTTGTGTATTTATCTAATTCACTTCCCCAAGGTAGGCTGACTCTTATGGTATTTAACTTTGAATCTGTAAAAGATAATTTACAGATACCCCCATGTTTTCTTTCGACATTTGGAGAAAAGCAAATCATAGCATTCTTGCTATAAACCATATTGTTCTTAATAATTTCTCCTCCAGAAATGCTTTTCATCAATAATTTTTCATTCTCAGGCATAGTTGGTAAATGTATAGTAAAAACATCATATGGAGAAGCGATAGTCAATTCAGCTGTAAGAATAATTGTTCCATCTTTATCTTTTACGCGAATTGGATTTGGAATAAAACTTGTCTTAAAATCAAATTCTTCATCTTTTGATTTAATAATGATTTCCACTCGTTCTCCTGGCAAAAAACCACCTGTTGAAAGAAAAATTGATTCTTGCGGAGTTTTTTCTAAACAAAATTCGTATATTTTGATAGTTTCTTTATTTAATAAAGGCCTTTTTATAAACAAAATCATCCCTTTTTCTGCTGGAAATTGTTTCAACTGTAAAATATTTACTGGATGATTCTCAAAATTACTCAAATAAGGTAAATAGACTTTACAAGGATGTGATTTAAGAGATTCATAGGTCAATCTTTTGAATTCTATTTCTGGTGTCTGTTTATTTTCTACGTTTGCATAAATTAAATGAGAAAATAAAAAAGTAAATAAAATAAATAATCTAGAGAGCATCATAACCTAGTACGTCATGTCAGTTAAAATGTCGGATAAAGCTTTCTTAATTTTACTCTTGCATCCGCCGTCGTAAACTGCCAGTTCGCTATTATTTTTTTCTCGTTCCTTGCCTTCGTCCAAGCTTT
>Ga0105045_10000950_pt1 | contig 22760 bp, 16 predicted proteins | sample MAT02_FD_78089 | JGI IMG/M metagenome (GOLD analysis project Ga0105045, IMG submission 78089) | Freshwater microbial communities from Lake Fryxell liftoff mats and glacier meltwater in Antarctica - MAT-02 (megahit assembly) | ecosystem: Environmental > Aquatic > Freshwater > Ice > Liftoff... | reverse complement strand
TAATATGGCCTACTACTTCAAAATCACTGAGAACGTAGAGCACATCTAACACACGCAAGACTTGAATTAAGGTTATGAGCGTTACAACCTGACCCCTTTCCAATAAACTAAGCGTTGAACGGCTGATATTGCCAGCTTTAGCAACATCTGATTGAGACCTGTTTTGTGCCAAACGAGAATCTTTAACGTATCGACCTATGCGTTTTATGTGTGCTTCATCACTCATAGATGATGCGTTAGAAATGTATGGTTTATCAGACATTATATCGAGTTGTGATTGTTAATGATTATTTTCTCATACAAATATATGAATTATTTTCTATATTTAAAATATTGAATGATAATCAATTCATAAAAGTAATAAAATGCAATTAATGAATGATTTATCATTCTATAATCGGGTTCTCTTTTACGGAAATCACTTGACTTTATTCAATCCCATGGCTTTTAGCATCCATCTTGGTAAATGCTTTTCCGGATTTCGATTTTTCATATTGATATACAAACCTAATTTTTTGAAAACAGGGACTTTGTGTGTTTCCACAAATTCTATCAAGGTTCCATCTTTGTCTTCAATGTATGAAAACCGTCCACCAGCTTCACCCATGTCAAAGGTATCACCGCTATCAACTGTAAATGGATATCCAGCATCTGCACATGCCTTTTTCAACTCTTCCATTCCTTGAATATCTAAGCAAAGATGAATAAATCCCCAATCTCCCCAAAAGCGATTTTCAAAAATTTGTTTGCAATCGGATCGTTCCAAGGACTGGATTAATTCTATTTCGGTTGGTCCTAATAATTGTGCAAAAGGGCCTTTTCGTTCATTTTTGTGAGTCAAAAGCACACGACGGAATTTGCCTTTTCCGTCAGGTAAATGCGCTAAATCTTCAAAAAATCCAGTTTCATCATATTCCACAGTTGAATATTCTAGTACATCTCGATATAAAGAAATCGAAGCATCAATATCACTAACACCAATCATTGCGCCAGCAACTCCTCCACAATGACTTGGATGCTTCGTGTCTGAAAACCAACCTCTACCTTCAACGATGTTAAAGATATTTCCGTTAGGATCTTGTACAAAAAAAGTCTGCTTTCCATTTGGTTTGGCACTTAATTCACCTAGAACGTTCCCTTTTTTCTCCTTGTAGTATTCATAAGTTTTCGCAACATCATGTGATTTTATCATACACGAATACAAGCCAAAATCACCTAATTGTATATCGAAAGTTGCTTTTTCCGTTGATCGTGATGTGTACTGCCAAATTTCAAATCCAGCTCCTCCATCCATACTTAGAGCAAGTGTTGCTGTTCGAGAGTGAACTTTTCCACCAGTATATTTCGTCATTAACGGAGCCTCAGCAGCGTCTTCGAAAACACGAACATTTACTCCGAAAAAGGTGCGGTACCATTTCCAAACCTCTGCTACGTTAGGAACTCCAATGCCCATTTGTTGAATTCCACTAATGATTTTTGCCATATTAATTGTTTTTTGCGCAAAGTTAATAATTCCTCAAAAGTTGCTAACGAATAGCACGATCATTGAAAAGAACATATCCGAAACTAAGTTGAAAAGTAACAGGATTTGGTTGCAATGGAAAGTAATTCACACTCGCTCGAACTGGACCTAAAAATGAATTGTAAATGATGGATCCAGCGGCTATAAAAGATTCGCCTTTGAATGGTTTTGAATAACCGAAAGTGTTATCATCATTGATTGTTAATGTTCTAAAAGGCTGATAATAGTATCCATCGAAACGGATATCTAATTTACGCTTAATTGTGAAAATAATATTTGTACCAAATCCCACATATTGAGGACTACGGTGTTCGCGCAAGAAAAAGGTGTTCATATCTGGAATTGGTGTATATGCCGTCATAGCAAGTAGGGTTGATGTGTAATTCGAAAAAAGTGATTGCGTATTAAATACCGCAGAACCATGAAATCCTAAATGAAATATTTGTTCATTTATCGGGAAAGTCTGAAAATCTGCTGTCAGGTTTAACCAACGATGCTGTTTCCTTTGATCAAATGAAATAGGTGCCGTTGTGCCTGAAACCGTATGCTCTTTTCCGTTTACATATCGGATTTTGAATTTTGCGAAGTGTCCAGAATTAGCAAATTGTTTTCTATTTAAGGTGTTTTGTTCAAACTCCCAACTAGCTGTCACGCCCTGAAAAACGGTGCGATCACTTGTGTCAATGTTTGAGAAGTTATCAGTTTGATAGTAATTGTCTTTCAGTAAGAAATATCGACCATCAAAGGTGCTTTTCGTCGAGTTTCCAAGGGGATGTTTAAAATTTAAACCGACAAACATTTCATTTTGAACTAAAAATGAGGGTTTTACAGGTTCGTAAAATGTGGCAAAATTCCTAAAATAATCCCATCGGTTCATAATAAAATAGCTGGAAATTGTAACAGGAAATGTTGAAGGAATCTCTAAAGCATACGAAACTTTTGTAGAACCATAGAATTTTCCGAAATAGGAGTTGGCATGAACGGTTGATGCTGTTTTTCCTAATATTCGATACGAAAGACCAATATAACCGGTATTCACTGCTCTTGAAGAAACATGACCTCCAACGTCTAATCTCAGGTCTTTTGACTTGTCGACGTAGAGTTCAAGGTTGTATGTGCTATCTGATTTCAAACTTAATGTGGGGTAAACAAAGTCAATTTGTGGAGTTGCATATAGACGGAAATACCTTTTTTCCAATTTGCTCTCCTCCAATACTTCTTTGCCATTTGGTTTTAAGATTGATTTTCTGGAAAATGGTATATTTTTCATTTTCCGAGATGTATTTGAAATAGATGAAACTTTTAATGGAATTACTTTTGACCTGAACTGTTCACGTCTATTTATCAGTTCTTCATGAGTAATACGGACAAAAACATGATTTTCAATTGAATCAATTTGTTCTAATGTAGCAAGATACCCGTCATTTATTGCTTCCTTCGCTTGATCAAAGTCGAAAGTGCCAACGTTCGATTTTGGCTCGATAATAATTCCAAATTCACACGGTAAATTAAAGTTCGAGTATGAAACTAACATGTTTGTAATTTGACTTATCAAATCTGCCTGATCTGGTTCGTTCGCATTCCCTGAAACATTACTTCCAATGATGTAATCAGGACTAAAGCTATCATACATAACGTCTGCCGGAAAATTATTATAGAGACCGCCGTCGAATAAAAGATTGCCATCAATAGAAATTGGTGTAAAATAAAATGGGTAAGTCATGGACGCTCTCACCGTTTGATTCAAGTCACCTTGACTGAATACGACACTTTTTTTGTTTACGATATCAGATGCTACGCAACGAAAAGGGACAAAAAGACTATCGAAATTAGAACCGTAACTCTCGCTGGTTGTGCCCATAATTTGAAGCATAGCATAATCAAGATAAGCTGACGATCTTACGTTCGTTGGAAGAGACCTTCTTAATAATGAATCTGTGCTAAAGCCAATATTTATCATTGAAGCATCTAAATCTGCCTCGCGATAAGCGAAGCGTTGATTTGGCTCAAGTTCACCACGTGACATTTTCAAGAATGCATCACTCAGAACAAGCACCTCAATTTCAGCTGGGCTATACCCACATGCATACAGGGACCCAACGAGCGCACCAGCTGATGTGCCCGTGATGAAGTCAATAGGTATGCCTCGTTCTTCGAGTGCTTTTAACACACCAATATGCGCCAAACCTGTTGCTCCTCCTCCGCTCAGAACCAAGCCAACTTTTTGCTGAGAAAAGCTCGATTCAGCTGAAAAGAGAATAACAATACACAGTAGGTATCTGATTATCGGATTCAAATTCGTTCTTTTGTGCAAATTTAAAAGTATTTCTGGAGTGGATAAGTATAAAAAGGATTCAATTAAAAAACAAGACATTGAGAATGGTGTATTGAAAATCACACTAAAAACGCTTTTTGGCTTGGAAGAAGTACTTAAAGAGGAGCTTTTGGAACTTGGATATACTGAAGCTCAGGTTTTAAATCGAGCTGTGCAAATTGAAGGGACTTGGAAAGATGTCTATTTTTTAAATCTTCATGCACGCTGCACAATTTCAATTTTGGTTGAAGTTGCTCAATTTAGAATTAAGCATGAAGACGATTTGTATGCCAAAGCAATGAAAATTGATTGGACAGCTTTTTTCGATATTTCAAAAACGTTTGCTGTAAAAGGTGCCGTTAATTCTAATTTTTTCAATCATACACAGTTTCCTTATCTCGTTGTAAAAGATGCGATTGCAGATACATTTAGAAAGAAATTTGAAGATAGACCCAATGTGGACATTAAACGTCCGCAAGTTTTGTTCGATTTATATATCAATAATGATACTGTAACTATTTCCTTGAATTCAACAGGTGTGCCGCTATATCAGCGAGGTTATCGTGAAGAAGTTGGGGATGCTCCAATGAATGAAGTTTTGGCAGCAGGATTGCTTAGATTGGCAAAGTGGGATAAAGTTTCGCCGCTAATTGATCCTTTTTGCGGGTCAGGAACGATATTGATTGAAGCAGCGCTTTACGCAGCTGGAATTCCTTCACAAATTGAACGTCAGCATTATGCGTTTAAGAATTTCAAGAATTACAAGGAATCAGATTGGACTGAAATTTACGAAGCCGCAAATAAGCGTGTTACTGAACTTCCAGCAAAAATTATTGGTTGGGACCAAAGTTCTGAAATGGTTTTGAAAGCCCGTAGAAACTTGCGAGGTCTTGCTATTGGACGATTTGTAGAAATAAATGCTTCGTCTTTTCAAGAATTGAAAGATTTAGATTTTGAAAATGCTCTCATGATTTCAAACCCTCCGTATGGTGAAAGAATGGGTGATGAAATTGAAGAACTTTACCAAGAATTGGGCGATTGGATGAAAAATGAAATGAAGGGTTCAACATGCTGGATAATTTCATCAAATGTCGAAGGATTTAAATCTGTTGGTTTGAAACCTGACGCAAGAATCAAACTGTTTAATGGTAGTTTGGAATGTAGTTTCCGAAAATATACGATTTATGATGGATCTAAACGTGCAAAGTTTAATCCAGATATGGTTTAACGTCAGCACTTTAATCTACTTGGCAGGGTTTACAGCGTGATGTGAACAAACTCCATGGGTAGCCTTTTGCCATTTCCAAAAAAACCGAAGGCTTTAAAAATCTTTACGTTAAATTTATGAAAAAAAAGTGAAACTTTAGTAGAAAAAGCATGTAGTTAAATTACCTTGGCTGCTGCGCAGTTCAGCTTTTGGTTTTTCTTGTGCAAAGCTTCGTCTTCAGTATCAATTGACGGGAAAACGTGAAGATAATCTGCCCTGTGTTCATGTTGGGTGCGGCGTGCCACACGAACGCTTATTTGTTAGCTGTATGGTTATTGTCAATTGATCTATTAATTCTACTGTTTCATTTACCTTTAAAAATCTGCATGGTGAATATCCAGAGAGAATCTTTTCTGTAAAAAATATTATTAAACCCTCTAAGTCCATTTTATTTCATAATGGGAGTAAATTTTCTATCAAGAACAAAAAAAAACAATTAACCGTGAGCTAACCCCGAACGAAAGAGGAAAGACCTCATTCGATTGGGACTGAACCAAGACCATGCGCACGCATGGAGCAGAACGAGAATTGCGAAGCATTCACGAATACGAATAAAAAAAATTAAGATGAGTAAAAGGTGGTTGGGCATCGGCACACCTGCAAAGCAAGCTTTCATACCTTTAAAAAATAGAAAAGAAATGAAAAAAGTCCAATCTCATACACCACGATAACACTGCGATAGCAGCAACGAAGTTAATCGCAAGACTAAAGAAACGGGGATATTATTCGCTATTGGATATTTACATTTTATTGAACCCATCGGTTTGCGAACGGCCGTATATGCACTTGAAAATTATTGATTAATTACCATTGATTTGAAAATTGGGAGCTTTGCTTGCGTACGTACTTTTTCCTTCAAAATAGTCGTGGTGTGAGAGGCGCACTCCGCTAGTTTCTAGCGGAGCAGTCTACTAGATGCGTGCGTTAGTACTTTTTCTGTCCTGCTTGATTTTCAGCGTTGGCAAAGACATACTCCTTTGCAATTTTTGGCTTGTGTGTTGACTGGCGCAAAACGAAGTTCACGAATTCCAAAAATGAATTATAGAAGCGTGAGTAATTCAAATGTGAATGGTTTTAAGCGTTGGCTTTTCCGTAATATTTTTTCCGCAACCAAAAGGAAACTCGAACCAATAAAATCAAAGCTGGAACTTCTACCAAAGGACCAATTACTCCTGCAAATGCTTGGCCCGAATTCATTCCGAAACCTGCAATAGCAACTGCAATTGCTAATTCAAAATTATTACCTGTTGCTGTAAATGCTACTGAAGCTGTTTTATCATATTCAGCACCCATTGCTTTTGTAACGAAAAAGGAAATGAAGAACATTAATGTAAAGTAAATAAGCAAAGGAACTGCAATAATCAAAACGGCCATTGGGATTTCCACTATCAATTCTCCTTTCAGTGAGAACATAACTATGATTGTGAATAAAAGTGCAATTAAGGTTATTGGCGAAATTGTCGGAATAAATTTGTTTGAATACCAATCTTCGCCTTTTAATTTGACTAATATTAATCTGCTCAATATTCCCATAACAAACGGAATACCTAAATAAAGCGCTACACTTTCTGCAATTGTTCCGAATGATACATCTACAATAGCACCTTCAAAACCGAAATAAGGTGGAAGAACAGTTATAAAAATCCAAGCATAAAAACTATATGCAAAAACCTGAAAAATACTATTCAAAGCTACCAAACCTGCTCCATATTCGCTACTGCCTTCTGCGAGGTCGTTCCAAACCAAAACCATTGCAATACAACGAGCCAAACCAATCAGAAGAAGTCCGACCATATATTCTGGGTAATCACGCAAAAATGTAATTGCCAAAATGAACATTAAAATTGGACCAATTATCCAATTCAGAATAAGTGAAATAGAAAGGATTTTTGTGTTTTTAAAAACCTTTGGTAGCAATGAATAATTGACTTTTGCCAAAGGTGGATACATCATTAAAATCAAACCAATTGCAATAGGAATATTTGTTGTTCCGCTATTGAATGAATTTATGATGTCAGGAAAAGTTGGAATAAAATAACCAAGTCCAACACCAAAAGCCATTGCTACAAATATCCACAATGTTAGATTTCGATTAAGAAAACTTAATTTTTTTGTCATCATTTTTTATGAGTGTATTATAGAGAAAATGTAAAATAGTTCTGTTGCGATTTGCAGACTTCTTTCGCTGTATTTTTCAGCCTGTTGTGGTGTGTTATCAAATGCCTTTGGATCTTCAAAGGTTATTGGAATACGTTTTTCTGCACCTACAATAAAGGGACAGGCTCCATCAGCTTGTGAGCAAGTCATAATGGCTACAAATTCAGATTTTGGATTAAAATCGTCATCAATTTTTTTTGAAAATCCTACTATTGGATGCTCGTTGTCAGAATATTTTATGCTGTAAACAGGATTCTCGTTTTTTGAAATCATTTTTATCTTAAAACCTGAATTTTGCAAGGTTTCAGCAACCATTGGAAAAAGTGCTGTTGCCTCTGTTCCGCTCGAATAACAAAACACGTTTTTAATATTAAAGTAATTTGCCATTGTTTGTGCCCAAACTTGTGATAAATGACTTCTGCGTGAATTATGAGTACAAATAAAATTAATTCGAATTTCTTGATTATTAAAAGCTTTTGACTGAATAAAGTCAGCTAGCGGTCGTAAAGCTGCTTTACGCTCGTCTGAAATAGTTTGAGGATTTAATTCCTTAATTATTTTTTCTATTTCTAAAAATAGGATTGGTTTTGTTGATGTCATTTTTATAAAATTTGTAGTGTTTTTTAGCAACAGTTTCCATCTGGTGGACAGCAAGGTTCATCATTTAAGGTTGATAGTTTCACTTTTGTCTTTTCTACTGGAATACCACATTTGTCTTTTGCCAAACAGTCGGTTTGTTTGTTAGTCAACAAGAAATTTTTTCCATCAAAGTCAAGGTCGTATTTTCCAATTGTTTCTGATTGATATTCTACTTCGATTTCTAAATCGGCTATTTTTAAAACCTTTTCAGAAAGTTCAATAATATTCAATAGTTTGTCTGGGTGCAATCTGTGGTCGTAGTCATTTGCATTCCAAAGTTGGAAGTTTACGACTTCTTCATTTCTTTCAGTTCCACCACAATCAATAAAATGTTTTGTAATCTTACCAACTTCTGTAACGTGGAAGTGGTTTGGCACTAATTCTCCGTTTGGTAGTTGAAAACCTATAGTTTCCAATTTCTGTAATATCGATTTTGCTTGAGATAATTTCATAACTATATTAGTTTATTGCGATTAGACGATTAATAAATTCAAATTTTTTTAACAGCAATCTTGCTTTTTTGTTAAGTCTTGATTTAGAAATTCGGACATTACAGTTTTCATTGCAGTCCAATTTTCTTTGTGAATACAATAGCAAACACTTGTTCCTTCTACATTTCCCTTAATTAAACCTAAATGTTTCAATTCCTTCAAATGTTGTGAAATTGTAGGTTGAGCCAATCCAATTTCGTTAACTAAATCTCCGCAAACACAAGAGTTAATTTTAAACAAATATTGTAAAATGGAAACCCTCGCAGGATGTCCGAAAACTTTCGCAAAAAGTGAAATTTCATTTTGTTGGTCGGTAAATATTTCGGTTTTAGCTAATCCCATTTTGTTCTTTATTGTTTCATTGCAATATTACAATGAATATTTTTAATAGCAAAATGTTTTTTGGGCTTAACGGCAGAAACAGCTCGTTCATTTTTTTGCGTTGGTTGTAGCGTTTGGCAAAAAATAAATGTGCTGTTTGAGCGGTAGGTTTTTCGTATGACTTTTCTCAGCTATATAATGGTGTAGCCGATTACTGTAGATTAGTTTTTCGAAGATAAGAATAGTTTTGTTAAGTTTAAAGGGTAAATACTGAGTTCAGGCCTGTACTGGGATGTAAGGGATGTCACAAGCCGTTTTTATTTTTCCCGTTTGCATTTTTTCTTCACGTCTGTCTTGTATTCTTTTGCAATTGGCTGTCCACCAAGTGCCTTACATAAATCGTAATATCTCTAAGCGTCTTCACAGTCCCCTTTGTTCCAATAGTAAATTGAAAGTATAAGAGTTGTATTTTCATCCATAGGATCAAGCTGATATGATTTTGCAAGATAGGTTATCGCAGAGTCCAATTTGCTTAGTGCATTACTTTTATAGAATTTTTCTATTGCGTAGCTTTGTCCCAAGAAATATGTTCCATCATCTGTCCAAAGATGCGTGTTTATAGAATCAACAGAAAGCCCCTCAAAAAACTGTTTCTTCGCACTTGAAAAATTACCACCGAATGTAAAATAAACAGCTCCGTACCCCCATTAGATATCTGTACTCGTTGAGTCAAGTAGGTATGCTTGGTTGAAACGATAAATGGCTGTTTTTAAGTCTCTTTTGTTTAAATATTCAAAGCCAACACGCATTATATGCTCCGAAGCTTTTCTAATTGTAGAATCTTTTTCAAGAGCAGTTTTTATAAATTCTAGGTTAGCTTTTTTTTCTTCTTCGGTCTTTGGCTGATTACCATATTTTGGAAGAATTCGTTTATCTAAAAGTGCTTTATCATTCCATTTTTCTTCTTTGCCTTTATGATCTATTTCCGTTGCTATTTTTATGATCGTCCTGATATCCTTCCATGCTTCTTCTTGACCAAGGTGCGTCGTGTCGGTCATTATTTCACAAACTCTGGTATCATATCTTGATCCGTTCATTTCGTCGATTTTGAAATAAGTACTTTCTTCATATTTACTTGACTATCAGTTAAATGTACGATTTTAAAAACACTTAACAAAAGAATGATTGATTGAATTTCAACTACTTATTAACTTGTTTTTGTTGGCTGTTTTAATGCGTTTGATCTGGATTTTTTAGACAGTTTGACGTTATGTGGATAATTTGGCAATACTCAAGAGAACAAAGGAAAATTGCGTTATTTTTGCAACCTAATACTAAAAATAGAATCGTTTTGACAATAAATCAACAAATTGCTGGATTGGAATCGGCGGATGAAAAACAAATTTTAAAATCGCTTGCGGTAATTAAAGGTGCTGGGAACATAAAAGTTCTTCGACCAATGGCGAAATTACTTTTGGAATTTCCTGATACTAAAATTTCAACTGAAGTAATTGAAATTTTCTCAAGTTTAAAAACTTCAAAAGCAGTTGATGAAATAATGGAAATCTTAAAAGATGATTCATTTGCTCCTGTACATCAAAAATTATTGCCGACGATTTGGAACACGCAACTTGATTATTCTTTTTATGTTGCTGATTTCGTTCTCTTTGCAGCCGATGGAGATTTTTTGCAAGCATTAGATTGTTTGACAATTCTCGAAAATATGATTGGACCATTTGAGGAAAGACATATTTTGGAATCACAATGGCATTTGAAAGAATGGATGGAAGATAATGCTCCGAAGGAAGAGCGCAAAAAACAAATCATGAGTGATATTGCGATTTTCGTAAAAGAAGCAGACCAAGGAATTGAGGCGTAGCTGTAGAGAGTAAAAAAACAGAGCGAGAGTGAGGAGTAGAACGTGCTAAAGTATTAGTCTAAACTTCTATATCTCCGCACTTAAAATGCCCTTTTGGACAAACGTCATAGCCATGTAAACCACAAGGTCGGCAATCTAATCCGAGGACTTCTTTAATTTCTGAATCATCTGATAATGGTCCAAATCCAAATACTGGAACAGTAGAACAAAAATAAGCCGTAACTGGTGCGTTCATAGCCGAAGCAATGTGTAGAGGTCCAGAATCGTTGACATGATTACGTTTTGCATCACGCATCAACGCTGCTGATTCCAAAAAGCTCAATTGACCCGCCAAATTGATTACTTTTTCACTTCTCAAAGAGTTCAAAATACTGGTGCATAATGGCACATCGTCTTTTGCACCCAGAAGATAAACTCTCCCTTGCGGAATTAATTTTTGGATTAATTCAACCCATTTTTTTTCTGGCAATTGCTTTGTTTTCCATACAGATGCCGGAGCAATACAGAAATAAGGCATTGTTTTTAATTGTTCAACTTTTGAAAAATTCTGTTCACTTGGAAAAAGTTCTGGCTTAGCCATTTTGTTGGCTCCAAATTCATGGAGCATGGTTAAGTTTCGCGCTACTTCATGCGTTCCATCGCCAATAGTGTGTCTGAATTTTTTAGTGAAAAAAACTGAAAATGGATTTTTTTGAAAACCGTATTTTAATTTCGCTCCGCAGCGCATTGTGATAATTCCAGAACTTCCAAAGCGATGAAAATTGAGGCATAAATCGTAAGAATTAGCTCGAAATAATTGTGTTAATCGCTTTATTTCTATGAATTTACCAAGTGATTTATCCAAAGTAAAAATTTCACTTATTTTTGGATTATTATCCAGCAAAGCTTCATTTCCTTTCTTGACTAAAACATCAATTTTTGCTTCAGGAAATATGCGATAAGCTTCATTTATAGCAGCAGTTGCGAGAATCACATCACCTAAAAAAGCAGTTTGAATAATTAAGATTTTCTTCACTTAACAAATTTAGGAAAAAAAAGTTGGTGATAACGTTTGTAATTTGTATCCGAAATAACAATTTCATGTGAGTACGACTATTCTGGAATTTGAATTTCACCATCATTTCACCATCAGTGTCCATCATAACGAGTTTGTATTTAACGTTCAAATTTTCAGGATTCGCGCCCACATGTGTACTAATTGATTTTAGAAAAACTATTTTAGTTCTACACCTATTCGTTGCGCTCATTTCGTGTTTAATAGAGTTACAATTACATTTTAATTTCTTTTTGATTTTCGTTTCAAAATCAAAAAGAAACATTCCTTCAAAATTAGAGTAGACGATTTTACTTCCATGCCCGCAAGCAAATCCTCCAAAAGTGTTTTGATAAGATATGGTCATTTTAAGCTCTGCTGCCAGGTTCATTTCAATATTTAAAAATTGAATCCGAGTTACTGATACATTTGCTAAATATTTTGGATGATTCCGCCCCCCATGTTCTAAACCCCAACAAGCGTATCTATTATTTCATACTTGTCGTTAAATACAAATGCTTTATGAGCACCTGTTCCAAAGGCCCTGTAAACCCTGAATTTTGTCCCTTCCCAATTCCATTTAGGGTGGTGAATCGTTACTGAGGATTCAATCGTTGTGAGACTATCTCCATTTCCTTTGTCATCGAGACCATGACCATCATTGGCTGGATGTTGCCAAACGATGCTTGCATCCGAATTTAATTTATAGTCTGCTAAATCATCGCCATTAGTCGGGCTTGAAAAAATGCCTGTTAAATGAAAATTGCCTGAATTATCAAGGGTTAAACTTTCGAATTAAAATGTCTGTATTTCCGTTTCCATTTATCATCGTTCCAGCTACATAAACATTTCTGTATTGATCTGTTTTCGTGAAGTTCCTTTAAAAGGAATTTATGTTTCCGCCAATCTTTTCCCAAGATTCAGAAAGCAATGTTTGTTCTCATTGGGCGATCGAATTGGCACCCCATAATTATCAAAATTATTGATAATAAAGTGTTTAAGTGCAGTTTTACGTAGTAATGATTTTGTTTAACAACGGAAAATTAAAACAAAGAAGTGAAACTATCAAAAGATGTCAATCTATTTATTTAACGGTAATTCATTCTACCTCAAATAATTCACATGTCCTCGTTTCACGATTTCGCTTCCGCCACCATCGTGCAATCGAACCATATAAACATAAGTTCCGAATTCAACCAGTTTTCCGGTATTGTTAAACCTTCCGCTCCAAGCTTCGTTGTAATCTCTAGTTTCAAAAATGACTTGACCCCAGCGGTCAAAAATGAGTAGTTGATATTCGTATTGTCGGAAATTAGTTATTACCGGTTTAAAACTTTCATTAATCCCACTTTGAATGAACGCGTTTGGTATGAAAATCAAAGGTTCGACCACTGGACAAAGTGAGTTTGAATTGCTGAATTTTGTATCGTTATAAATGTTTGAACCTTCAATTGCTTCGATGTAATAACAAACTTTTCCTGAAAAATCCCAGGTGCTCATGTCATCCTCGAAACTGCGCTGAGCTGTTCCAATAGTTGCGATTGGTAAACCGTTAAAAATCCCATCAATTCCTCTGTAAATATTATATCCGATAACCGTTCCTTCATAACTACTGTATTCTGACCAAGAAAGCAAGTTTTTCAAACGAACATCATCCGTTACGATTTGCAACAAAACTGTTTTTGATACGTTTGAATAATAGCCGGAGATTCCGCAACTGTCGTAAAACAAGACACGGTATGAATAACTGAAATCATCCACTAAAACCAAGGAATCATCTTCAAAAAATGTGGTTACAAGCGGACTTTCTACGGTTTGGATTGTTTCAAATAATCCTTTTTTCATGTTGAAACGCTCCAGTTCTATTTTAGAAACTTTTGCTCCTAAACTGTAAGAATATTCAATCGAAACTTTTGCATCATCGACCACAGTAACATTTCTGATATACGAGAATGTTGGTGCAGTTGAAAATCCGACGGTTGTACAGGTAACATTTGAGAATGAAAACCGTCCATCGCTATTTTTTGCTTTTATGGAATAACAATAGGAAAGTCCTGATATTTCGGTGCTTGAATACGTTAAATTGTTTGTTGTTGCTAGCAAAGCCCAAGCTCCAGTGGAAGTTCTCGAATAGATTTCATATTCCATAACGCCATTTGCCCAGCCAACATAACTCGTCCAGTTCAATGCTGTTTCGCTACTGCAAAGTGATACTTCAGCTCGTAAAAAGATGGTAGAATGAAAATTAGGATCTCGTGCCGATAAATTAAAGGGCGCTCCAGCAACAGAAGGACATGAATCTAAGGCTGCAACTGTGTATGTCAAAGGTCCGCCTGTGTAAGAATCTGTGTATGTATAACTGGTGTTCGCAATGCCATAAACGGTATCCAATTCTACCAAAAAACCAGATGGATCTTGAATATAAATCAGATATCCTCGTGTATCGGGTTTGTCATTTTGACTCCAAGTAATTGTTGTTGCTCCTGTTAATGTATCAATCGTTACGGATGAAACAACAGGAATGCTCGGTGGCGTTTGGTCGTTAAATAATCCACCATCAATTTGAGATGTGAAATCACAAGGAACATTTGAAAGCTGGATTTGATAGTTCAATTGAATATTGCAAATGTCTATTTCTTGCTGATAGGCGGTTGTGTTGTACGGAACAGAATCTTGTAAAACCCAAGTCCCAGCTGGATATTCTCTAAAAATATATGTATAAGCATTCATTCCTTGTAGGGCTGGGTTGATTGGTCTGTTCCAAGTCAATGCTGCGATTCCAGGATTCAAATTACTTACTTCTAAATATATGCAAGAAATTGTATCGCCATAGCGAATCGTTGTTCCGCCGCAACCAGAAACAACAGCGATAAAGTATTCTGTTTCTTGCGTAACGCCTGTATGTATGTAGGAATTTGAACCAATCGATGGAATGGAAGCAATTAAACCATCCTGAACGGAATGAATTTGATATTCAACAAAACTTGAATTTACGTTGTTTACGGGTTGCCAATTGATTGTAAAATCTCCTGTGCCACTTCCTTGAATACAATCTATGCTTGGTGCTTGAATGACATTTGGATTTTCGACATTCACAGTAATTGTCGCATACGTAATTCCAGGAACGGGACAATAATTATCTTTCACCCGCAACACAAAATGGTAAGGCATTATATCAACAGCATTTCCTGCGCCATCTAACAAATGATCACAAGATGTTTGCCAATTGAACGTTGCATTGACACCCTGCGAACCAGTAATAAGTGGCGGAGCAGACATCGTTGCGCACGGCGGTTCGTTACAGCCCAAAGTTGAGGTTGTATTTGTGCCGAAAATAACGCCAGAAGCTAATAACGAATTTTGTTGAGGCGAACCATCTTGCAGAAGTTCAACATCTGTTGCGTTGATATTAAAATTTAAAAGTGTTCCAGCATCAATTGTCGTTACAAATGAACCAGCAAAAGGTGGCGTAATTACAGGTGAATTATTCGTTCCTAGGCAATTCGTAACATCTAATTGAATTTCATAATCAACTTCTGAGATAACATTTCCACTTCGGTAGGAGCGAACTCTAACTTTTATGGTATAAGCACCAACGGTGTTACTTAAAAAGGTCATTGAGCCAGAATTGGAGTTTATTGTTGCGGCGATATTCCCCGCATTAAATGTATTATCTGGTGTTGGATTATTTACCGAAAACCCTGTTTGAAAAGGAACGTTTGCTGGATTTGTTGTACCATTATACGCTAACGAATTTAGAAAATCCAATGGTTGAGCAAAGCTCAGCGCAATTGAATCCATATCAGGATCAACAGCGTTGAAATTCATTGTGAATGGTTTTCCCGCGCAACTCACAAAATGTGGTTCTTGCAAAAATTTTACTGAATTATCCTTGCAAATATTGCTCGCATTTCCAGAATTAAAAATCTTCGTAATTAAAGTGATTCCGTATGTTCCAGGATTTTGAAGATTAATTATCGCTGGATTTCTGGAGAAATTATCAAAAGTAAAAACCCAACCATTTGCAGGAGGAATCCCAGAAACAACTGTTGGGGCGCTTCTGTAAATGATTTTTTCTACCGCTCCAATTCCATTACCTGCATTTGCGCCCGTTCCACAAACAAATTGAACTGGTCCGCCAGCGGTTGCCGAGCATGTTGGTGAAACATCGGTTCGAGAAAAAAAGTTGAGATTGATAGTATTTAAAGAAGAATGATTCCAAACCCTGAGTTGCTCAGAAACGCCATTCACATCTGCGTCATTACAATTGCGGTAAACAACTAATTCAAAAATATAGCTTCCGCCAACGCATGTATATGTGATTGATCCGCCACGAACGTGCGAGCCAAAAACGCTAAACTGCATTGAAACAAAAAAAACAAGTAGCGAAAGGCATTTGGCACAAGAATTTTGACCAATTACTAACTTCAAATTTGACATAATTTGAGGAGGTAGAATTGTACAATAATTCATGATACGCGTAAAGTTACTGCTACTATTTTCGTGTGTCGTTATCATTTGTTAATCGTTCCTATTTATTAGATTTACAATTACTTTTGCCACCGTTTCATTCTTTTTATGCAAACTAAAAGCTATCATTAATGTCAATGCAACTAAGCTATTGTCCGCAATTCTCTTATTTCCTTCACTGTCAAACAGTATTCCATTTTTCTCTAAAAAGTAGAGAAATAAAAATGCAGCGATTCTTTTGTTTCCATCCGAAAATGAACGTTTCTTTTTAATAAAGCACAATAAATTTGCTGCTTTTTCTTCCACACTTAGATATAGGTCTTCTCCTTTAAACGTTTGATAAATTGTTCCAATCGAACTTCTAAATGAAGAATCCTTTTCGTTTCCAAATAAATCACCATTTTCTTGAGCGTTCTTTATACTATTTATTTGTCTATTTACCTTTCGCTTCCTTGCCTCTCGAACTTCTGCAATTTTTGCATTTTCATCGAGTTTGTTTGGCTTAAATATAGTTGAAATGTGACGACCTATTGAGATCCGATCTGTAGAAAATAATTCTGAAACCTGATGTTGATTCATCCAAACGGTCTCCTTTTCAGCTTGATCTTCAATTTTGGTTGAACCACCTTTACTTCTAAATATTTCAATTTGTCGGTTACTCATGCGTCAAAAAAGTGAAATCAGATAAAAAACATTGATTTCTTTGTATCATGCTATTCATAAAGCGTAAAGAATTATTCAACATGCTTATTTAACGAATTTTCTTTTGTTATAGTATATTAGACGTAAAACCACAACAATCGTTGGCTATCCAGCGGAAACAATCGTAAAATCATTCCAATTCAAATAGTTGATTGCCAACTGTTGAATGCGATTAGGTGTAATTTCATTAATGGCAAGGATTGCTCGATTGTAAAAATCCAAATCAAGTTGCTGAATTTCAACACTTAAGAATAAATCCATCATGGAATATGGACCATCCGCACTTTTCAATAATTGTCCGAGCATGTAGTTTTTCACAAGATCCAATTCTTCATTCGGAACGAGTTCTTTTTGCAATCGTTCAAATTCAAACTTAATTTCGTTCAGCGTTGCTTCCGTTACTTCTTTTCCAACTTCTGTTGCAACCATGAAATAACCAGTTTCTTGCATTTCAGAAACTAGCGTCCCAATTCCGTAAGTATAACCTTTATCTTCGCGGATATTTGTCATTAATCGACTTCCGAAATAATCACCAAGTATTGTGTGAAGAACAAGAAAATCGATGTAATCTTGATGACGTTTATTGAAAAGTGGCCGCGCTAAACGAATTGCTGTTTGCACAGCTCCCGATTTTTCTATGTGAGTTCTAACCTTTAAATTTTCAAAATGATCTTCAAAAGTCGGAGTTGTATCGGCATCCCAACGTCCAAAAATATCCATAAATGCATCGATGGAATCTTGGTCAAAATTCCCAACCAAAACCATGCGATTTAACCCTGCGAGGTAATTTTCTTCGTGAAATTTCATTAAATCATTGCGATCAATCAAATCATAATCAGCTAATTGACCAACTTCACCATAAATATCAGAATTAGAAAATAATCGAGGTCGCAATGCACGTTGAGCCAATACGCTCACTTTCTCTAATCCAACTTTGAATTGTTGTTTGCGTTCGCTAACTAATTGCGAAAATTCCTTTTCATTGAAATTGCAATTCTGAATTGCATCTTGCACAATTCTCGCAATTGGCAAAATATTTTCACGAAGAGCATAAATTGAAAAAACGGCATTTTCATGTGAAACACCAGATTCCATATATCCTCCCAAAGCGTTAATTGCTTCGTTAATTTCGATAGAAGTTTTCGTCTTTGTTCCGCTGAGCAATAATCCATTTGTCAAGGAAGAAATGCCACTTTTTCCGCGAATCGTTCCGGCGTCAAAATACAAATCAAAACGCGCAGTTTCATTTGGAACCGTTGTGATGCAGAACAATTTTGTTTTGTCGCTCACATCAAATACTCTCGGTTTCACAAAATCGACGTGCGTTATTTGATGCAAGGTTGGTTGTTTTGAGCGATCAATCATTTTGTTTCATTTTTACTTTAAGTAAAGAACAATTCTTTTTCATCAACACTGATTTTGACAAGTCTTGAATGTTTTTTGGTGTGATAAGTTCATAAATTTTAGCTTCTTCATTGATTCCATCAGCATCACCCAAAAGCTCGAAAAAACATAAATGCATGGCACGATTTAGCAAACCTTGTTCTTGAAATTCTTTGGCAGTTTTGATTTTTATCAATAATCGGTTAAGTTCTGACTCAGACATTTTATTTTCTGTCAATTCAGAAATTAAATTCCAAAGTGCTTCATCCAACTGTTCGAATGTAGCATCATCACTCAGTTTTCCAGAAATCACTAATAATCCTTCATCAATTGAACCCATCACATAACAACTGATTTCCGAAACCAAATTAAGTTCTTTTTTCAATTGTACATACAAGCGTGATGATTTATCACGCCCAAGTGAATCAGATAGAATATCGGCAATGTAATAATCTGGATTCCGTCTTTCTGGCATTTTGAATGCATAATAAAATGCATTTGCTGGAACCGATCGTTCAATCGTTTTTTCTCTGTATTTGCTCTGTTTTGGTTCTTGGGCAATAATGCGTGGTGGTTTGATTCCCGAAGGAATATCGCCATACCATTTTTCAATCAAAGGCTTAATTTCTTCCAACTCAAAATTCCCAGCTACGCACAAAATTGCATTCGAAGGATTGTAATATTTATAAAAAAATGCTTTGACATCATCCATCGTTGCATCTTCAATGTGTTTGATTTCTTTACCAATCGTTGCCCATTTGTAAGGATGAACTTCGTATGCAAGCGGACGCAATTGGAGCCAAACATCGCCATAAGGCTGATTTAAATAACGTTGTTTAAATTCTTCGATGACCACATTTCGCTGTACTTCTAAACTTTTTGGGGTAAAAGCCAGAGACAACATTCTATCACTTTCTAACCATAGTGCAATTTCGATATTTTCCTTCGGGATTTGATCGTAATAATTCGTTATATCGTTAGAAGTAAACGCATTATTTTCTCCACCAGCATTTTGTAAAGGACTATCAAAATCTTCGATATTCACCGATCCACCAAACATTAAATGCTCGAATAAATGTGCAAATCCAGTTTTAGATTCATCTTCATCACGTGCACCAACATCATACAGCGTATTTACAACTGCAATTGGAGTTGTTGGATCTTTGTGAAAAATCACTTTTAGTCCATTCGATAATTGAAATCGTTCAAATTTTATCATTAAAATTGGAATTTTAGCGTATTTTGTTCTTGTTTGGCAACATCAAATTCTTCTATAATCTCGGCAACAATTTCGGAAGCAGGTTTAATTTCAGAAATCAAACCAGAAATTTGACCAATTTCTAACTCTCCGTCCACTAAATCGCCCTCGAACATGCCTTTTTTTGCACGACCTCGACCAAGTAAATTTTTAAGCTCTTCCTCTTGTGCACCATTTTGATAGGCTTCCGCCACTTGATAAAAAAAAGCGTTCTTAAGTAATCGGACGGGAGTTAATTCTTTTAAAGTCAGCAACGTGTCACCTTCTTTTGCCTCGACAACACTTTTTTTGAAATTGATGTGCGCGCTAGATTCTGAACTGGCCACAAAACGACTACCAATTTGAACAGCATCAGCACCTAAATTCATTGCAGCCAACATTCCACGACCAGTTCCAATTCCGCCGGCAGCGATTAAAGGAATCTTAATTTCTTTCGCCACAATCGGAATCAAACAAAAAGTGGTTGTTTCATCACGTCCGTTATGTCCGCCAGCTTCAAAACCTTCCGCAACCACAGCATCAACTCCTGCATCTTGCGCCTTCAAAGCAAATTTTAAACTTGAAACAACATGTACAACCGTAATTCCATGATTTTTCAGATATTCCGTCCAAGTTTTAGGATTTCCAGCGGAGGTAAAAACGATTGGTACTTTATGTTTTATTATTGTTTCAATGTGTTTTTCAATATCAGGATAAAGCATGGGTAAATTGACCGCAAAAGCTTTAGTTGTAGCTGATTTACATTTTCGAATTTGTTCATCGAGCACATCAGGGTACATAGATCCCGAACCAATTATCCCAAGTCCTCCAGCATTGGAAACTGCCGAAGCTAATTCCCAACCCGAACACCAAATCATACCAGCCTGAACAAGTGGATATTTGATTTGAAATAAGGCGGTAATTTTGTTTTGCATGCTAGAATTTTGAAGATTTACGAAGTTAGTAAAAAAGTGGATAGTTTTTTTCAGGATTTGATTTTTTAGCAACTTTCGATTGTTGAAATGCGTCTTTGTTAAATATTTCTGTACTTTAGTGCAAAGTTGTGATTCAAATGAAAAAATGGATTCTTGGTTTATTGCTTGTACTTGGCTTAAATTCTGTTGCACAGGAAATTGAGCATAATCATTCTATTCTGCACTCTTTTATAGAAAACAAAGGACAATGGGATAATGAAATCCTTTTCTTTTCAAAATTTAATGGTGGAAATCTGTGGATTCAACAAAACAAATTTGTGTTTCATTTACAAGATTTCTCTGAGATGCAGGAAGCGCATGGGAATTTTGAATATGATAGAAAGCACAAGGGAGATGGTGAAATCAAACAAACAGTCGTTCATCTAAATTTTGTTGGTTCACAGAAGGTGGAAAAAATTGAAAAAAGCAATCCAACAAAACAATACTTCAATTATATTTTAGGAAATGATAAATCTAAATGGGTCGGTGATGTTCGTGGCTATTCAGAAGCCAGAATGAAAGACTTGTATCCAGGAATTGATTTGAAAATCATTGAGTCTGAATTGCAATTGAAATATGAATTTCATGTGAAACCAAAAATTTCGCCTTCTATTATTCAACTTCAATTTGCAGGACAAGACAAGTTAGAAATTGACAAAAAAGGAAATCTAATAATCAGCACAGCTCTAGGACTGATTATAGAAGAAAAACCTTATGCATATCAAATCAAAAACGGAAAAATTGTTGAAGTTGAATGTGCTTTTGATTTAAAAAATGACCAGGTGCACTTTAAACTTGGAGCGTATGATTCAAATGTAGAATTAATCATAGACCCAATTTTAGTTTTTGCAACCTATGCAGGTTCGGTAACAGATGATTTTGGAATGACTGCAACGTATGCTTCTGATGGCTCTGCATTTGCAGGAGGGGTGATTTATGGAAACGCTTACCCAACTCCCGATAATAATGCTTTCGATGTTACTTCAAATTTCACCGTTGTCAACAATGGACAAGGTGCAGGATATGGAATTACGGATGTTTTTTTAACAAAATACAATGCAACAGGAACGACTATGCTTTGGACAACCTTTTTAGGTGGTGGAAATGATATTCAAGGTACAGAGACAGTACACAGTTTAATTGCGGATAGATTTGACAATGTTTATTTGTATGGGGCAACATCAAGCACTGATTTTCCAACACAAAATGCTTTTCAATCAACTCATGGCGGCGGTGTAGCAAATTGCAATCATTTTCAAAATGGTGTTTATTTCACCAATCAGGGAACTGATATTTATGTTTCAAAAATTTCTGCAAATGGACAGAATTTGTTAGGATCAACATACGTTGGTGGTTCTGGAAACGACGGTGTGAATTACATTTTAAGTTCAGGAATTTACAGTTCAGCGGCGTCTTATGATTCGTTAACACGAAATTACGGCGATCAATTTAGGGGAGAGGTAATGCTCGATTCCACAGGGAATTGTATCATTGCATCTTGCACACGCTCTATTAATTTCCCAACGCAAAATGCCTTCCAGCCTGCAATAGGTGGAGGTCAAGATGGAGTTGTTTTTAAATTGAATTCTGATTTGTCATCCATGATTTGGTCAAGCTATTATGGTGGTTCGAATAACGATGCATGTTATTCTGTGAAGGTTGATTCAGCGCAAAATGTCATTTTTTCTGGTGGCACTAGCTCTTCTAATTTAGCAGGGATGACTGGTTGGCAAACAACGTATAATGGCGGTTCAGCTGATGGATTTGTAACGAAACTAAATCCAGCAGGAACGGCGGTAGTTGCTGCATCTTACGTTGGAACGAACAATTATGACCAAGCGTTTTTTACGGAAGTAAATCGAAATGGTGAAGTCTATTTGGTTGGTCAATCCATCGGTGGAGGTTTTCCTGTGATTAATGCTGGATATTCGAATCCCGGAAGTAGTCAATTTATCGTCAAGCTAAATGCTAATTTATCGGCTGTTCAAAATTCTACTGTTTTTGGAAATAGTGCACCAGGAATTAATATTTCACCATCGGCATTTTTGGTTGATATTTGTGGAAATGTTTACGTTTCTGGTTGGGGTGCAAATTTGTTATTGAATGTGCCTCTTAGTGGAATGCCAGTTACCTCAGATGCTTTTCAATCAACTGCTCCAAATGGCTTTGATTTTTATTTATTCGTCTTGCAACGCGATTTTAATAACATTTTATACGGTTCTTACCTTGGAGGTGCAAGCGCGCGCGAACATGTGGATGGTGGAACAAGTCGCTTTGACAAAAACGGTGTCATTTATCAATCTGTTTGTGGTGGATGTGGCGGATTTAGTGATTTTCCCACATCTCCAGGAGCGCATTCAAATGTGAATTT
>Ga0105045_10000948_pt1 | contig 22797 bp, 20 predicted proteins | sample MAT02_FD_78089 | JGI IMG/M metagenome (GOLD analysis project Ga0105045, IMG submission 78089) | Freshwater microbial communities from Lake Fryxell liftoff mats and glacier meltwater in Antarctica - MAT-02 (megahit assembly) | ecosystem: Environmental > Aquatic > Freshwater > Ice > Liftoff... | reverse complement strand
TAAAGTGTAAGCGTTTGTAAAGGCGTTAGAGAAACACCATAACCATAGGCCATCCAAGGCAAGGTTGTGCCATACCAATTTTTTGCTCCTGGTTGCGGAATGATTGGTTTTCCTTCTCCTTTAATTTGAAGTCCCAACGGCTCGTTTAATTTCATCCGGTTGATATGATCAACGAATTTTTGGGGATTTGCTTTATAATTATCATGAACTGCTTGCACTAAAACCGTATTGGATGATAATTCAAAACCGCGAGCTAACGAAATTTTACCATAACCGCCTTTTTTAGAATCCCGCACTTTTCGATTGTAATAGATTACTTCGCCACTTCTGGAGTCAAAAACGGTGTTGGTATCGGCTAATTTATCTTCAAAAAGAGCCAACATATCCATCAATTTAAACGTTGAACCTGGTTCGTGCGATTCCGCCACAGCATAATTGACCGTTTCAGAATAATTTCCGTGTTTATCTCTTCCTAAATTTGAAATGGCTTTTACTTGACCCGTTTCGGTTTCCATCACGACAACGCAACCGTGGTCGGCTTCATAATACTCGAGTTGTTTGAGCAATGCATGATGAGCAATATCTTGAATATAAACATCAATAGTTGAAATAATATCGTATCCATCTTGTGGTTCTACTTCATTTTCATCTCGAATGGGTTTCCACTGCCCTTGAGCCATTTTTTGCATCAACCGTTTGCCATCTTTGCCATTTAAATAATCTTTAAACGCCCATTCAATTCCTTTACCGTCGGGAGTTCCGTTGGGACGAATGCGTTCATAACCAATCGTACGTTCGGCCACTAAACCAATTGGATGTTCTCGAACCGTTTGCTGTTCTGTAATAATTCCTCCTTTATAAGGTCCTTTATTAAAAAGCGGAAAACGTTTTATTCGCATATATTCCGTGTAACTCAAATTCCTTGCTACCAAACAATAACGGTTTTTATTGTTTCTCGCTTTGAGAAATTCGGTTTTATAAAACTGAGCCGGTTTGCCAAGTAGTACAGCTAACGAATCGCAAAGTGGTTGCAAATACAAATCAAAATCGGCTTTTTTTGGAGCGATGGCATCAAATCGAATTTTATAATTAGGAATTGACGTTGCCAACAAACTGCCATCTGCTGAATAAATATTGCCTTTATTAGCAGGGATTACAAAATTTTTAACCGTTCGTTCTTTGGCTAACTTTCGATAATAATCGCCTTCTACCCATTGAATATTGGTTAATTTCACTGTTATTGCAATCGCCAATATAAAAAGGAGAAAAGCAACGAGGTAAATTCGATAAGCGATATGTTTATCTTCTACGGCCATATTTTGTCGATCAATGATTTTTCTTTGGGTTGGATAACTTTTATTTTTGTGGGCGGCACCGTCGATGGAAAAATATTTTTCTCTTCCATTTTCTTAGAAATAGTGCTTTCCATTTTTAACTTCATTAATTCAGAGCGGCGATCCACAAACTCTGAACGCAATTCTTTTGCCTCTTTATTCAAAGCAACAATTCGAAATATTTTTTTTTCATACCAATGAATATTTGCAATCATAATCATGGCTAATACGATCAAAAAAACCAGGAAACGCCAATTTTTAACAGCGTCTTCGTTTACCAAAATTCGGGCTTTGAGTATGTCGTAAATGCCTCTTTTCATTATTTTTTTTCTGCTATTCTTAATTTAGCACTTCGTGCTCGATTGTTTATTTTTATCTCTGCTGTTGAAGGCACGATTAACTTTCCAACTGTTTTAAAAGGAACTGAAAAATTGCCGTAAAAATCCTTTTCAGGTTCTCCATCAAACAAACCGTTTTTCATGAATCGCTTTACTAATCTATCTTCTAAGGAATGATACGAAATCACACTTAATCGTCCACCCGGTTTTAAAACCTCTAACGCTTGTTCTAAAAATTCTTTTAAAACGTCCATTTCTTGATTCACTTCAATACGAATGGCTTGGTATATTTGAGCCAGAATTTTATGGCTTTTATGAGCGGGTAAAAATTTGGACAATACTTGTTTAAGTTGTTCTGTATTTTTAATTGCCTCTTCACTCCTAGCTTGTACAATCGTATTGGCCATTGTGCCAGCATTTGACAATTCACCAAACTCGGATAAAATTCGTTTTATGTCGGCTTCGGCATACTCATTTACCACCGTAAAAGCATTCAATCCTTCTTTTTGATTCATTCGCATATCTAATTCCGCATCAAATCGGGTAGAAAATCCACGTTCTGCCACATCAAATTGATGAGAAGAAACGCCTAAATCTGCTAAAATCCCGTCTACTTCTTTGATGCCGTAAAAGCGTAAAAAGCGTTTTATATTTCTAAAATTCTCATTGATCAATTGAAACCGTTCGTCTTCTAAGGCATTTGCCAAGGCGTCTTGATCTTGATCAAAAGCTACCAGTTTCCCGTTGCCATCCAATTTTTTTAAAATGGCTTTGGAATGACCGCCTCCGCCAAAAGTAACATCGACATAAACACCTGATGGATTGATGTTTAACCCTTCGACCGATGCTTCCAATAAAACGGGATTATGATATTCCATCTTCGTCGTCATTTACATTTCCCATTACTTCTTCGGCTAAATCTGCAAAATCAATTGCGGTATCATCAATAGATTTTTCGTATAAATCTTTATCCCAAATTTCTACAATATTTATAGCAGAGGACAACACAATATCTTTGGAAATAGAAGCAAAAAGAACTAAATCTTTTGGCACTAATAATCTTCCTAATGCATCAATTTCTACCACTTTAACGCCTGCAGTGAATCGTCTGATGAAGTCATTATTTTGCTTTTTAAAGCGATTTAGTTTGTGCACTTTATTCATCAACACATTCCATTCTGCCATCGGATACAATTCCAAACAGGGCTGAAACACCGAACGCTTCAAAACAAAACCGTCTTGAAGAGAAGCCGACAACTGCTTTTTTAAAGGAGCTGGCAACAGTAGCCTTCCTTTAGCATCGACCTTACATTCATATGTTCCTACAATGGTATTCAACACGTTACATTTTTCATGGATTGATAGCAAATATAAAAAGTTTTTACCACAATTTACCACAAAATACCACTTTGTTAATAAGTTTTACCACTTTACTTTCCACTTTGAACAGGAAAAAAAAACAGGAAATGGCTATGAAAATTAAAAAAATCTAGAAAACAACGGGATTGAAGAGAATTTCAGCAGTTCATTCACTCGAGAAGTTAGTTTGTACTTTACCCTTTTAAAGCGGTTAAAATTTAAAAGTATTTAAAAATGCTGATAACTAGAATTTTATATCTTAAGTTGAATATAATTGTTTATTGCATCAAATAATCATGTTAAATCATCATTTTCATGGATAAAATCATATATTTGTGTGCAATTGAAAGCGGACATTTTGGATGGAACAACATTTTAAAAAAGAAGGAAAATATAGTTATTTTGAATCGGGCGAAGGAACGCCAATCATTGTGTTACATGGACTCATGGGAGGACTTAGTAATTTTGGTGCAGTTTCCGATTTTTTTCCGCTGAACGGCTATAAAGTAGTTATTCCAGAATTGCCACTTTACACTCAAAATATTTTAAAAACGAATGTCAAAGCTTTTGCAAAGTTTGTTAAAGATTTTATTACATTTAAAGGTTTTGATCACGTAATTTTATTGGGTAATTCTCTAGGAGGTCATGTTGCTTTGTATCATACTAAAATGTATCCTGAAAAAGTTATAGCTATGGTACTGACCGGAAGTTCAGGGCTTTATGAAAGCGCAATGGGCGATACCTATCCAAAACGGGGTGATTATGAATACATCAAACAGAAAACCCAAAACGTTTTTTATGATCCAAACATGGCGACGAAAGAAGTGGTAGATGATGTTTTTAGTATTGTAAATGACCGCATGAAAGTCATTAAAACCTTAACAATTGCTAAAAGTGCCATCCGACACAATATGGCTAAAGATTTACCAAAGATGCACATTCCAACCTGTTTAATTTGGGGAAAAAATGATAAAGTAACTCCGCCAGAGGTGGCCGAAGAATTTCATAAACTTTTACCTGTTTCAGATTTGTTTTGGATTGATCAATGTGGCCATGCGGCGATGATGGAACGTCCAGATGAATTTAACCAACTATTATTGAATTGGCTAAAAAAGCTACCTAAATAAAGATGAGCAAAGCACTTCAAGATAAAATTCCTAAAATTAAAGAACTCCTACTTAAATACAAAGTAGAAAAAGCTTATTAGTTTGGAAGTTTTGCAAGTGGAAGTGCTATAAAATCGAGTGATATTGACATCTTTTTTTCTTTTGCTAATCATTTAGATTATGAGACTAACTAAAATAATTATTTTAATTTGATTGAAAAACTAGAAAGCCTTTTACATAAAAAAGGTGATTTAGTAGCTGAAAAAACCTTGAAAAATCTTTATTTAATTGAAAGTATTGAGGAGAGCAAAATTCAACTCTTATGATTGAGCATGAAGAAAAAAAATATTTATTAGATACAATTGGAGGTACAAATTCAATCGATGAACATGTTGAAAGACAACGTATTTTAAGTGATTATCTTGCTAATAAAACAAAAAGACGAGCGGTTGAACGAGCGTCAGAAATTATTGGAGATGCAATGAGTAAATTGCTAAAAACAAATCCAACCATTGCTATTTCTTAAGGTAAAACAATTATTAATCTTCGCAATAGGGTTATTCGTTTTTATGATTCAATTGATGATATTCTAATCTGGAAAGTCATTATAAAAGATTTACTAATCCTGCTCAATGAAGCTAAAATTCTATTAAATGAAAATTAATACCGCCGAATTTGTCATCAGTAATTCTGAAGTCAGTAAATGTCCGAAAGAACCTTTGCCCGAATATGCATTTATTGGACGTTCCAACGTAGGGAAATCGTCTTTGATAAATATGATTACGAATCATAAAAACTTGGCAAAAACTTCTTCGAAACCGGGAAAAACACAATTAATTAATCACTTTAAGATTAACAGCAACTGGTTTTTAGTTGATTTACCTGGTTATGGTTATGCGCGCGTTTCTAAAAAATCAAAGGCTGTTTTTCAGCAGTTTGTAACTGATTATTTTGAAAAAAGAGAGCAAATGGTTTGTGCTTTTGTTCTAATTGATATTAGGCTTGAAGCCCAAAAAATTGATTTGGAATTTTTGACCTATTTAGGCGTAACCGAAGTTCCATTTTGTATTGTCTTTACAAAAGCAGATAAAATTGGGAAAACCAAAGTTCACTCGCATGTAGAAGCCTATCGCAAACAAGTTTTAGCCAGCGGTTGGGAAGAAATGCCAAAACATTTTGTAACATCGGCCACAGAAGCAACAGGAAAAGACGAACTACTTTCTTATATTGATGAAATTAATCAAGAAATGTTTAAGAATAATCTATTATAAAAAAAGGTTGACAAATGGTCAACCTTTTTTATAATCTTCGCTATATATTTTAATTATAAGTAAGCAATTCTAACAAGAAAAACCCATCAGCATCTTCCTTAATATTTCCAACTTCATCATTCCAATAGACTAATGATTCGTTTACAGTTGTGGTTGTAGTATATTTGAACACTTTACAAGTAAATGTACCGGCAGGAACTGTAACTTGCTCATTTACTGAAACAACTTCATGCGTTACAACTGAACCATCAGGACGAGTTACAGTCCAAATATCACCTAACGCAGCATTCTTTTTATAAATTTTAGCAAAATAATCGCCATTATTATTGGAATCAGTAATCAAAAAGTCACCGTCTTGTTTGTGTAAATCTATCGCGGTTTGAACCAAACTTCCAGCCGTGTCAAAAGATTCTCTGGTTACCAGAAATCCATTTCCATTACATTCACCATACGTAAACTTTAAAGTTCCTCCATTAAAACCAAATTGACTAAAAGAATAGGTAAATGATTTTCCTGTTTGAACAAAAGGGATTGTAGATGAACAACTAGAAGATGAATTATCATCATTGCTACAAGCCGTTAATCCTACTAAAATAAATGCAAAAAGCATTTTTGAAATTGACTTCATTATTCGTTAATTTTTATTTGGAGTCAAATATAGAATAATTTATTTCACCTCCATCTTTTCTGCAAAATATTCGCAAAAATCTCGCATCGTATCGGCCATTTTTTCATCGGATGTTGCCCGTTGAAACGTATCAGTCATTGCTACTAAGGTTTGATGAAAGAAAATTTTCATTTCGTCTACAGGCATATCTTTTGTCCACAAATCAATTCGCAAGGATTCTTTTGCTTTTGCATCCCAAATCGAAAGCATAATGGCTTTTGTCTTTTGATTACTTACCCCGCCGTCTTCCGCCGTCCAATGCATTTCTTCTGGTACTTTATTTTCGTCTAATTCGATATCGAATTTAATTTCAAATTTTTTTGTTGCCATTATTTTTTTGGTTTATATTTTGAGCGAGTAAATACTTCTTTTGCATCCATTGTCATCAAATCGGCCACTGAAACATCATTGTTTTTTATAAACGAACGAACGATTTGCCAACCCATCCAAACGCCTGTCCTTCCTGGTGATTCTTGGTCTAATTCTAAGTAAAATTTTGAAAAAGGTGCGGGTGCAATAAATCGAGTAATCAATTTAGAATCGGTATCATACAAAAGGTTGTCTTCAATAAAATACCGCCAAATTTCCGCTTGATTTTCTTCACACCAAATTTGTTGTTCTTTGGTATAGCCCATTTTTGTAAAATCATCATAGTTGGGCAAAATTAAGTCCTTAAGGTACATTTCTTTTCCAAAATAAATCATCTGAGCCAAAAATGTTTTATCTCTTGGCGGCGCAATCACGCGTGATGAAAAATCAGAAACAATGTCAGGCATGATTTGCGAACGTTCAAAAGTCTGCGTAAAATAAGTGGGGAATTCATAAAACTTATGGTCTTTTCCTAAATATAAATCCAAGGAAATCAAGACCAATGAATCCGAATAAATCACTTTATGCTGGTAATCCATTTCTGAAATTAAGGTAGTGACTCTTTTAGGCAAAACCGTATTGGGAAAATAAAATTTTATATACCTAAACGTATTTTCGATTTCAGCTTTGACAGGACTAAAATCGCTATATTTTTTTTGAACTTCAGAATATAATTCGCGGTACAACGGATTAGTCATTTTTTCGATAAAAATACTATCCACAATTTCATCTGGAAAAAAAGCGGCGTATTCCTTTCGCATGGCCGGAAAGTCGGCAATTGGCGTTTCATAGAAAATCTTATCAAAACGTTCTACTTCAACCGATACTGGAATAGCTTCCGTGGCTTTTTCTATTTTAGATTGTTGTTTGCAAGCAAAGAAGGTAGAAAATAGTACTACTAAAAAAAGCTTTTTCATTTTATTTTTGATTATTATCGCCTTCATTTGAAAATTATTCAAATGTTTTGTATTTTTACTTTTTAATTCTATTCGTGCAAATATACAGCACGCAATTGTATTCCTATACTAACATGACACAAAAAAATAAAGCTTTCGCTGTTGAAAAAGTTAATCTCCACATTGTCAATTGGCTGAAAACTTATGCAGAAAACGCAAGAGTAAGCGGTTTTGTTGTGGGCGTTTCGGGCGGAATTGACAGTGCTGTAACCTCAACGCTTTGTGCTCAAACCGGTTTAAAAACACTTTGCGTTGAATTGCCTATCCATCAAGCCGCTTCACATGTGAGTCGGAAAAAAGAACACATTGCTCAATTAAAAAAACGTTTTGCCAACGTGGATAGTGTTTCCATTGACTTAACCGAAACGTTTGAACATTTTAAAAAAACCATGCCTGCATCACGTGATGAAGTTAAGGTTAATTTATCTTTAGCCAATACTCGAGCTCGTTTGCGAATGACAACCTTATATTATTTAGCAGGAATTCACGGTTTATTGGTAGCAGGAACGGGAAATAAAGTGGAAGATTTTGGCGTAGGTTTTTATACCAAATATGGCGATGGCGGTGTCGATTTGAGTCCGATTGCCGATTTGATGAAATCAGAAGTTTATGCGTTGGGACGGTTTTTAGAAGTACCAAATTCCATTTTAAACGCGGCACCAACCGATGGTCTTTTTGGCGATAATCGCTCGGACGAAGACCAATTGGGTGCAAGTTATGACGAATTAGAAGCAGCTATGTTAGCTCTAGAAAACGGACAAACTCAGGCTGATTTAACGGGAAGAAGTTTAGAAGTTTTTAACATTTATACTCACTTACATCTAATCAATCAACACAAGATGAACCCTATACCTGTTTGTGTTATTCCCAAAGAATTAAGATAAATAAAATTTTTTTGTTAAATTTTTTTGTCAGAAATACATTCCATTCAAAATAAATACAGTACCTTTAACTGCCCTAAATAATTATTAATCATTTATTAAACCAAAATACCACTTATTATGATTAAAGTTTGTTTAGCCGATAACCAGCCCGTTGTTCACTTCGGGGTGAAATCGTATTTTAAAGACCATGCAGAAATTAGTGTTGTAGGCCACGTAGGCAATTATAACATGATATTGGACATGCTAAAAATTAAACCCATCGACATCTTGGTTTTAGACTTAGAGTTGGAAGGGTTAGCGAGTATTAACCTCGTGAAGTATATTTTAAAAGAATTTCCGACAACTAAAATTATCATTTTTAGTAACTTATCCGAAAACATTTATGCTCCAAATTCGTTGAAAGCGGGTGTTGCTGCGTATTTACACAAATCAGCTAAGCTAGAAACACTAGGCAATGTGATTGTAAAAGTGAATAATGGAGCAGTTATTTTTAACGATACCATTAAAAAGAATTTAGCTCTAATTGCGAAGCAAAATAAGAGCGAACGTTTATACCGAAAATTATCAAATCGCGAGATTGAAGTACTACGATTTTTAAGCGATGGTAAAAAGAACAATGAAATTTCTAAAATTTTAGGCTTAAACGAAAAAACAATAAGTACCTATAAATTACGATTACTCACCAAATTGAATGTAACCAATTTAGTGGATTTGGTCAATAAAGCCAAAACACTCGAGATAGTATAAAAAATTTAAAAAGACCTTACTAAAGGTCTTTTTTTAGTTATAATCCGATCGCATTCTGCCAATTTTACGCGTAAGATTTACTTTGAGTTTATTGTAATCATTAATCATCACAATAATTTCTTGCGGAGAAAATGTGGGATTTTCTTCCTTTAGTTGAAGTATTAATTCTTTGTTTACTTGGGTAATGAGGAATTCTCTAAACGTCACAATCGTTTCAGAAACCAAGCGAGAAAGGATTTCGAAGTCGTCTTTCTCTTTTACAAAAACTTGTTTTTTATCTAACCAACCATGCAATTGGTATTTTTCATCATTCATTAAAATATCTGTCACCACCGAGGCTTGCTCTGGCTGTAAATTATTGACATATTGATTTTTGTCAAATACTTGATCTTGATTATAATGCGAAATTAAATCCATATAAACGGCATTAAAAAGTGGGTTTGCCAGTTCGATTTCATCTTCTTGCAAGCTCAAATAAATGCGTTCATAGATTTTTTGTTGCACTTTTTCAATCGTTTCAATTTCTTTACCTTGTTCGTCAAACTGCACAAAAACATTTTCAAATTCCACTTCATGATGTCCATACAACAATAAAATCTCTAATATCGTTTTTTCTAACAAGGTTAAAATATCAATTTTAGAAATGACGGTTTCATTTTCTGTTTTAACAACTTCAAACGCCTTTTGTTCTTGCTTGTATTTTTTATTGGCTTCTGATAAATCTTTCTGAGCCATTTGTGCTAAAGTACTGAACAAAACTTCTTCTGAAATATCCATGATGCGAGCACATTCTTGGATGTAAATTTCTTTTTTTATCCGATCTGGAATTTTAGAAATACTTGTCACCATATCCCGAATTAAATCTGCTTTTTTGATGGGATCATTCTTCGCTTCTTTCATCAACAAAGATGCTTTGAATTGGATAAAATCTTTGGCATTTTCATCCAAATAAGTTATCAATTCATCATAAGGCGTTTTTTTAGCAAAACTATCTGGGTCATCGCCATCTGGAAACGTACAAACTTTAACGTTCATGCCTTCTTCCAAAATCAAATCGATACCTCGCACCGATGCACGTAAACCTGCTGCATCGCCATCAAATAAAACCGTAATATTTTTAGTTAATCGGTTTACAAGTCGGATTTGACTGGGCGTTAAAGCCGTTCCCGAAGAGGAAACTACATTTTCAATTCCGGCTTGATGCATTTGGATTACATCAGTATATCCTTCGACTAAATAACAATTATCTTGTTTGGCAATGGCTTGTTTGGCATGAAAAATTCCATATAATACATTGCTTTTATGGTAAATTTCACTCTCGGGCGAATTGAGGTATTTTGCAGCTTTTTTATCATTTGTTAAAATCCGACCGCCAAAACCCAATACGCGACCCGACATACTTTGGATTGGAAACATGACACGACCTTTGAATCGGTCAAATTGTTTTCCTTCTCCCACAATGGTCAATCCTGTTTTTTCTAAAAACTCCAATTGATAGGATTTGCCGAGTGCTTCTTTGGTCAACGCGTCCCAAGTGTTGGGTGAATAACCTAAATTGAATTTCTTAATGGTTTCGGTCGTAAAACCTCTTTCTTTAAAATAGGTCAAACCAATTGCTTTGCCTTCTTCTTCTTCCCATAAAACCCTCTGAAAATAAGTGCTAGCAAATTCTGAAACCAAATACATACTTTCTTTTTCATTGGCTGCCACTGCATCTTCTTCGCTAGAAACAGTTTCTTCAATTTCGATATTATATTTTTTGGCAAGGTAACGAATAGCTTCTGGAAACGTAAAATGTTCGTGTTCCATTAAAAAAGTAACGGCATTTCCACCTTTACCAGAGCTGAAATCTTTCCAGATTTGCTTCACAGGAGATACCATAAACGAAGGTGATTTTTCGTTGGAAAACGGACTCAATCCTTTCAAATTACTTCCTGCTCGTTTGAGTTGCACGAAATCGCCAATGACCTCTTCTACCCGAGCGGTTTCAAAAACTAAATCGACAGTATTGGTTGAAATCATGGATGTTTTTCAAAGAATGTAAAAGTACATAATTCTGTTTTAAAAAATGATTTTTAAATTATTTGTTGTGGGTTCTAGGTTGTGGGTTGTAGGTTGTGGGTTCTAGGTTGTGGGTTGTAGGTTGTGGGTTGTAGGTTGTAGGAGAAAAAAAGCTCGTGATAAGTTGAGTTAAAATTTAAGATATAAATTACTTTTTTTAAACCATTAAGATGTTAAGGTTCATTAAGAATCTTTGACTTAATTTACTTAATGAACTTAATGGTTCGATAAAAAAGCTCGTGATAAGTTGAGTCTAAAATTTAATATATAAATTACTTTTTTTAAACCATTAAGATGTTAAGAATCATTAAGAATCTTTGACTTGATTTACTTAATGGTTTGATAAAAAACTGAATAGTTTGCAATTTAAATTAAACATTCGAAAGCTATTTAATAAAAAAAAACTGTAGGTTACTTAGTGTGGCTAATTAAACCTCTTCAAAAAAGTTGTGAATTGAATAAGCAAAGACCAATAAAAGGCAAAAGGATTGAGAAGAAGTTCTGGTTTAAACGTGTGGCATTTATTATAGTGTAATTTTTATATACTTTCTTGATTTTATGTGTTTTTATTTGAAAAATTTAACTCATTTAACCTTTTGATAAATTCTTCTACTTCGGATAGATCGCTACTGTTGACGTCGATTGAAACGGCTTTATTTTGTCCATAAATAAAAATATCAATCTTATACTTATTTTTATATAGGTCAGGTTTAGGACCATGCATACTTAAAACAATCATCAACAGTGCTAATGCGATATGGATAAAAAAATAATTAGTAAGGAGAAGAGAAAAGAAGATAGTTAATATCGGTAGTAAAAAGGCAAATATAGAAATTGTGATGATTTTAGATTTTCTTAATTCTACTTTAGAAATCATTTTGACAGGAAAACTTTTTACACTTCCAAGGTTTCCGATGATAAATTCATCTTCCAGGATAATTCCAAAAGAGTTGTTATAAATTACTTTATTTCTAGCATTTTCGACTATCATAATCCAAGTTTAAAAGCCGTTATTGTAATTAAAAACATTCGCCCTACAGCAATTTGCAAATTAAATAACGGCATGTCAAATTAAAAAAAGTTTAAAAATCTAAACAGTTTCGAAATTACAACGGCAATGCCTTAAATCCAATTATTTATCTCATTGTTAAAAAAAGTGACTTAAAAATTACTTTTTTTAATTTATATTTTCTTGAAACGGATCTAAGCTTTGTTAATTGTAAATTTTATACCGATTGTCTTTTGTGCCTAATGAAATAAAATTCCAGTTTCTTACTTTTACCAAAATTGACACAAGTTATTACTGCGTTGCTTTTTAAACCACTAATTCCAAACACTCTGGAAAAGATTCATTACGATTTTATCTATTTTTTGTAATGCTAGAAATAGAGAAAGTCAAATAATATCGTTTTTTTGATTTTTTCTTTACCCAATGCTCTAAAGCGTTGAAGAAATCAGTCTAACGGTTAGTAGAGCAACTTTTACTACTGACTGAAAACTGAGGCTGCAAACTTTCTAAAAAATGGCACATTGATTACACAGAATTTTTGTGATGATCGTGATTTTTAATAGGTCTTTTAAGTTTACTATAATCGCAGTGACTTTGATAAGCAATTTTGTTGCACAGCTACATAATATTTCCGCTGCTTTTTAATGCTTGATTATAAAAAAAGACCTGCTACCCGAAGCGTTTTCTAGAAACTATAGGTTCTAGCAATATTTAGACAGCTCAGCGGGACAAAATAGAAAATTATGGCATATTCAATACTTTCAATAAGAAACCGATAGTTAAACTTTAGTTTGATTATTTAAAAATAATTACTTCAAGTATCTAGCGGTTTCGTCAAAAATCAAAAAACCTATTAGTGAAAAAAAAAGTGTATATAGGAAACTATAAAATCATTTAAAAACTGCTATTCTTCTATTGATTTTAATTTTAAAAATTTATTATATCTGAAAAAGAAAAAAGCTACTACTATCCCAATAAAGAACAATACATATATATTCTCATCAATTGAAGCCGCCACGGGATCATCACCATCGTCTGCATCTGGAGGTAAACCATCATCAGCAAAAACTGAAAAAATTGAAAAAAGTAAAAGAAAAATTACTATAGAATATCTTTTAGAAAACATTTATTTTATTTTTTAATTAAACACTAACGAGTGCTAATCTAGCACTCGTTATTTTATTTTTCTATTGATAACTTTATTGTTAAAAGAAATTACTTTAAAATTAAAATTAGTTTACAGAGACCTTTTGCGTGCTCGTTGTCCCGTTTGTATAAACTAGTTGCACTAATATAATTTGATTAGTAACTCCTTCTATTGGCAATTGAAACGCTGTTGTTGGGTTTAAAAATTGATGCCTTTTATAAATCTTCCCGTCCAGCGTGTAGACTATAATTTGCTCTATATCAACTGTTGATGATTTTACATGAATTTGTTGATTTTTTGCAAAAATAACCGTTTGATTATGTTGATTATCAATTGATGGAATATTTAATCCATTTTGTTCATAACGAATTTGGAATCGTGACGTATAATCACCTAGTGCAGCATTAAAAACAAATGCTCCCTCTGCAAAATCATGTATTAATCCTATTTCAAGGTCTTCTATCAAAATCTTGGTATCGTTGTCAGAAAAAATACCTTGTGCTTCTTTTAATTCAATCGTAAAAGTACCCGCTGTTGTTGTTTTAAATCGCAACGGTATGATTGTTGAATCTTCAAAATCTCCTAAAGTTTGTGCTGCGTAGGTCCCGGTTTGCTCATTAATTAATGACCCTAACAGCAAACCACCGCTTCCCAAGGCTACAGCGTCATAACCTTCATCATAAGCAGAAGTAGATGTTGCATAATGTCCAATTTGAATTTGACTAAAGCCAGCTGTTCCATCGGTTAATTCTAACATGTAGCGGTTGGACACTTCAGTTTGTGCTTGTCGGTTTAAAATTCCTGCTTGTACTGCAATTCGCATCTCGTTTGTGAAAATTACTTGTGAATGACCTTCTTTCATTTCTACAAAAAATCCTTGTCCACTTGCAATTATATCTTGGTCTATCCCTTCTCCATTATTCGTAAAAATAAATGCACGACTAGTAGGGTTATTTGGATTAAAATTAGGGTTTTTACTTTTTATAAAATAGCTTGCCGTTCCTTCCGCCCCATTTGTTTTTCTATAGAAATAAAATACACCAGTTATGGTAGCTGCATTCCCATCTAAAAACTTCTTCATGTCTATGGCAGAAGGATAAGGGTTTCCTACTAAAAAATAACGATTTGCACCGCTATTTCTTGGCGAAGGCATTGCAACGGTAATGTTTCCGTTTTGCGGTGTGCCAACAAACTGACCCATCCAAGTAGTAGGCGATGTTGGATGCGCATTAGGTAATCTTATTAAATACCCTTTCGCCGTTGGAAACGGAACCTGATTGTTAGTCACTTCCCACGTATTATTAATCGCATTATAGCCATAAAATCGGCTGTCTACTGTTTGCGGAGAAAATTGCTTTAAGGTTTGTGACCCTACGACAGGAGAAGACCAAATTAAATAGTCCAATCGCATTAATGCCCGAGTTGTTTTTTGAACTCTGATGTTACCTGTGTTTTGCACATCTTTCACTTGTACTATGCTGGCTCCATCCGCTACAAACAGATTCCCTTCTGGCAATACGGTTATTGACTCTGTGACAGTTATACTTGCGCTGTCATTAATTTCCAAAGAACTTCCTGATTGTACTTTTAATTCATTCACTGAAGCATGTATTGTAATTTGTGGCTGATAAATAGCATTTCCAATCGTAACATTTGTGTAAATATCTGGCACGATTGCTCCACCCCAATTTAATGCGTTATTCCAATCCGAAGAAACTGTTCCTGCCCAGCTTTGTGAACGAACCACTGTGATTTTATAATCTTCTGCTTCACTCCAATTTTGATTACCACAAGCTGCTGGATAAAAGCCATAGCTAGCTCTCACTCTCATGATGGTTTCGCCTCTTAACGCATCCGAAGGAACGGTTATGGAAAATGGACTTAGTGATGTTAAACCGTTTACTACGTTTGTTGCCTCTCCTAAAATATATCGCTCAATGTCATCAAAAACCCCATTTTGATTCCAATCAAACCAAACTACTGTTCCAACTGCATAATTACCATCTGTATTTACCCGAACATTAATGGGATATGATTGCCCTATCACAACACTAGTAGAACTAACTGCACTATTATTTGTGTAGGCTGCACTACCTGTTGATGTGTTTGCAATTGTATTAAATAATACCTCTGTTATTCCAGTTTGATCATCTGTATTTGCAGTCACTTCACAATAACAAGTCATGAATGGGGCAGCACTGATGGTAATCGGACTAGAAAGGCCTTGAGTAGTGGCACAAGAAACCCTACATCGGTATTTATTTTCTCCGCTAAAAGCAAAACTGTATATTGCTGAATTGGCACCAGAAACATCATTCCAATTGCTTAAACCTATGGTAGCAGATTGCCATTGGTAGACAATGTTTGATTGGGCAAAGCTATTTTGCAAAGATAATGTCACCGATTGACCGTTACAAGCGGTTGAAGTTGAAGTGAGAGTAGCACCAGGTACTATTGAACTCGGACAACTTGGTTTTGGACGCAATGCTATTTGAATAGCAGCCCAACGGTCTGAATTATTCATGCTAACAGAACTAGCACCGGTTGATCCCAGTGATGATTGTATGCGCCAAGCTGCTGCAATGGCGCCATCTGATGCAATGTTAGTTCTATGTCCATACAAAGCATTAAATAAAGATGACCAATTTGAAAAAGTATTATCGTCAGCGACTTGCACAAACATGATTACTGCAGCACCGGCAGTTGCAGTGGTAATAGCACTTGCAGTTGGACTATTGCTGTTTCCTGTATTCATATTTCCTGGAGTAACGTCAAATGGTGCAGATGTAACATCTACTCCAGAAAAAGCTACTATAGTCCCTATTGACATATCTGCATCACTATCCATCGTAAATGTGTAATTTAAAGGCTCAGAAGCTGTTGCAACTTTATAAAGCAACGTTCCCCACCACCTATTGCTTCCTGCGGAGTGTACTGATTGACCTTGAATCAAAGTCCAACCTATTGATGACGCATTACTTAACGTACTACCATCGGTATCATTTTGAACAAAATTGGCAATAAGCACATCGCCTGTTTGCACATTTGCCGGTTTGCTAATTGTTAATGTAGAATTTGCTACTGCATTTGTTGTAGACGAGCCACGCTGTTCAATTTGAGCCTGCACACTATTTAAAGACAGTAGCAGTACTAAAGAGCATAAAATTCTAAGGAATGAAGTGGCGTCTTGAATCGACTTAGTAAATGGTACCAAAGCACGATTTAAAAATAATAGTTTTTTCATAATTACACGGTTTAACGTAATTTGGGTATAATATTATTTGGGTATAATATTAATTATTACGGAGCAAAGCTAAATCAAGAAAAATCTTTTGTAATCACAAAACCGTTACATAACATAAAAAAAACGATAAAGTGTTTTTGGGCCTTTAAAAGTGAAATCGCACTTCGACGAAGTGCGTCTTTTATCTGATTAAGAGTAAAAAACACTGACAAAAAAATATAAAATGCTGATTTTAAATACGTTAAAAAAAACCTAAAACTATAAAAACTAGACCTAAATACAGTAAGAAACTTTATAGTGTAATTGAAATTAATACTGTAACTCTATTAAAATCTAACCTTTAAAAATACATTAAAAATAACCAAGCCAATTAGTTTTCATTCAGCAAAGGAATTGACACAATGCTAATTCATCATAAAAAACAGTATAACAAACTTTTAAATCATGGATTACACTTAATTTGTGTAACTAGGTAAAAACAACTAATTATTGTTGTATAAATCTTGAGTAGCAAATAAGCCTCTTGAATCAAGAAGAGAAAATCAAAAACGTATGTGACCTCTATTTTTAAAAAGAAAGCAACATGATTTGATTCTCCTTGCTTAATTTCATGTTTCAATAAAAAAAAGGTGCTCCATAAGAAACACCTTTTTAGAAATATAAACTAACTGTAACAAATCTTAATTAAAATCAAATCGCAATCCCATCGAAATGTTGTGTTGATCAACTGGGTTGTCTTTGAATACGGGATTCAAATTATATTTAACATATAATGAAGTTGCACCGATGCCAATGTAACTGCTCAATCCGTAGACTAAAGTTGACACATTAAAATCTCCTTTTTGTTTATTTTTGATACGAATATCATCTTCTTCATAACGTAATTTTTGAGTGGATTGATAATTTAATCCCGCAAATCCACCGATTCCTAAACGGACACTTTTGTGCGTTCTAAATCGTGTAACGCCATCATCTCCAACCGTTTTTGGTGTAAAATCAAACTCTAAATGAAGCGGTAATACAAGCATAGAGTTTTTAAATTTATTTTCACGTAAATCATCATCAAATGTTTGTAAAGTCGTCTCATCGCCCTCTTTTACAAAATAACGATTACCCGTAGGACGAAGATTATTATACATTAAGGACAGACCATATTTAAAATGGAGCAAATTGTTATCTTTTAAAATTCGGGTATTGAAAGTATAGCCCCATTCCACAAATCTTGATCCCCATGTTTCAAAATCACTGTTTTCAACAGAATTAGAATCTCCATCTGTAATTAAATTATTTAGTCCAAAAGCAAAAACAAACTGCGAAGTAGTCCGTTTTGCCATACGTTGTATTTTTTGGTCTTCGCCTTTATAAATTTTCATTGAACCGATGTTGATTTCAGTTTTATGCTTTCCAATGGAATCATTGCCACTTGACCCGATAACGATTATTGTTCCACCAAAATTTTCCTCTGGTGCGGTTTTACCGTCGACCTCATCTTTAATTAATTGTTGCAATTTCGCATCTTGTTCAGCTACTCTTTTTTCGATGATTTCAGCTCTTTTTTCAGCAGCATTTAACTTTTGTGTCGCAGCCGTTTCTGGCGAAATACTTCCGTTTTCACGTTTTTTTTCAATGTTTTCGACTTCCATTCTGAGGGAATCTTTTTGTTCTTGTGTCACCATTCGAATATTCTCCGCAATGGATTTCGCTCTTTTTTCAAAGGTTTCTTGGCTGTACATTTTAGATACCAACGTGCATAGCAGTACTACTGCATAAAGGATAATTCTTTGCATAATTTTAAAATTTAACTGTTCGTGATTTGATTGTTTTTACTCGTAATTTCGATTGGCCAAAGTGGACTTAATCGTATTGTAATTTTTATTTAAGGATTGAATAACTTTATCTCGAAAAGACTCTTTTACTTCTTGTTCTGCCGAAGAAAGTAAGGCTTGTGGGTCAATTTTAATTTTAGAATGAGGAATAATTTCTTTGACTTCTGGCATTTCTTTGGACTCAATTTCGGCTAGAAGATTTTGAGCATTAACGTATTTATTTTCTTTTATTTTTAAATCTTCATTTATAATTAAAACGACTTGTTCTTTGGATTTTATCTCTAAAAGTGCGTCTTTTTTTGGATTGATTTCCGCTTTTCTAGCAATTATTTTTTGAGTTTTAGTAGAAGATTGCACAATCGGTTTTGAGTCTGTCACCATCACTTGTTCTTCCACTAAAAAATTGTTTTCTTGAATTTCCGACGGACGAACTGTTTCTTTTACTATAGGATTATTCATTTCTTTCGGCTGACTTAATTTATTAGTATTCATCAACACAATTCCAACGATTGAAAACCCGATTAACGTCGCCGCAATGGCAAACCATTTATAATTTGATTTTGGTTTCTTTTCGGACATCGCTAACATCGAATCCAATCGGTCCCAAGCTTGAGCAGAAGGTTGAATTTCTCGATTTCTCAAGACTTCTTTGATTTGATTTTCTATTTTATTCGGTTCCATTTTCTTTGTTTTTTAATTTAACAACTTGTTTCTGAAGCATTTTTCGAGCGTGAGCCAATTGCGATTTTGAGGTTCCTTCATTTATTCCGAGCATTTTTGCTATTTCTTGGTGTTTGAAGCCTTCTATCGCAAAAAGGTTAAACACCATTCGGTAACCATCGGGCAACTGGTCTATCAAAAACTGAATTTCTTCGACCGAATAATGGTTTTCAACACTGTCAAATCGTTCTTCAAAAAAAGTTTCATCCTCAATAAATTTCACTTGCTTTTTAACTCGAATAAACGAAATGCATTCGTTCACCATGATTCTTCTAATCCATCCTTCAAAACTTCCTTTGTGCTCAAACGTATTTAAATTAGTGAACACTTTCATAAAAGCTGTAATCATAACATCTTCGGCCTGCTGCACATCTTTGATATATTGCCTACAAACCCCTAACATTTTAGGAGAAAATGCATAATATAATTGCTGTTGTGCTTGCCGGTTTTTTTCGACAGCTAATCGGATTATATTTTTTTCGTCTTGATGTAAGTTTATTACTTTCATGTTCAGTACGGTTTTCCCTCGCAGTTTTCAGTTTAACGAATTAGATAAAGAGTTTCTATTGGTATAGACGAGTAAAGTTTGAATTTAGTTGCATGCCTTTTGAAAAAAAGTTGAAAAAAAGTATAAATTTCTAATTATCAATGATTTAATTATTAATAAAAAAAAATATCAGTTACGAATGCTTTGCTCAAGCTGCGACTCTAAACTGAAAACTATTTCTTCCGCTCAATTAAATAATGCACCATCAAACTTAAAGCCTCTTTATAACTTTACGATAGCGAAACTGTTAGGTTTTGGGTTTTAAAAATTAATTGTTAAGGTAAACATAAAATTCAATACGTTATGTTTTATTTAAAACATGACGCTTGATTAATTATGAGTTTGAATATTTTCTTAACAAACTCATTGGTTTACAATTAAAACATTCTCTATATCAGAATTGAATGCACTATTAGTAACACGCCGATCTTTATGATTTATGAACCGAAATTGATTATCCTATTCGTATAAACTAATAAAAATCCCAAAAAATTTGTATACAAAAAAAGGTAAAACAGTAATTTACCTGTTTGAATAAATAGTAAAACTTCTAGATTTCAAACATGGCAAAATCTAATGTCATTGCAACTTATTAGCCAATATGTATTTTTTTGGAGCTGCTTTAGTATACTTTTTAAAACAGATTGAAAAATAAGAAAGCGATTTAAACCCGGCACTCTCGGCCAAAACCTGCACATTAGTCTCACCGTCTTCAATTAATTTAATTGTATATTCAATTTTAAACTCACGAATATATTGACTTGGGTTACGGTTTTTAAAATTTTTAACCTTTTTATATAAAGTCGATTTACTGACGTACAAGTCGGCTGCAATTGTATCAATAGGCAGATTTAATTTTACATCTTTTAAAATAATTTCATTTAACTTTTCAAAAAAGTTTTTTTTCTTATATTTTATTAAACTATTATGATAAAGGTCTTGGTTTTGGTCTTTGAATTTATTTTTAAAATCTAAAAAATTTTTAGTTTTCAAGAGTAGTTCTTGAAATTTAAAAGGCTTAGTAATGAAATCATTCACCCCGTTTTGAAGTTGACTTATTTTAATATCAAAAGAAACATTTGCAGTAATAATTATAAAAGGCACTTTGTCCAATTTTTTTATTTTTCTAACTTTAAAAAAAAATTCTTCGCCAGACATGATAGGCATCATTAAATCACAAATTATAATATCCGGAATTGAATTCTCCAGATAAAGCAATGCTTCAAGACCATTTTTGCACCATTTAACGCCATATTTGTTAATTTTTAATAAATCAACGATAGTTTTACCTAACGACAAATCGTCTTCTATAAAAAGTATTCTCGACTGGTCTAAATCCATACCGTAAAATTAAAAAATTTTTTTTAATACATTAGTAAAATATTTTATATCTACAATCTTTTATCATAAACACCAAAAAACTAAAATTAAATTTATAAAAAATTATAAAATTAAAACTCTTAGTCTAATGGAAACGAATCTAATACCATCTGTAATTAATGATAAATATAATGATAAAATATATAACAAAACTCATTTGTGGATTAGCAATAACTGCCTTCACATTAATCAAAATGGAGAACACAAAAATTTTGACTTAACCACAATAGAGTCAGCTCAGTTAAAAAAATTAAAGAGTAGCCTTTATAAAATATTTATAGTTTCTACCACCCTATTGTTTGCAACATCTTATGTTTTTTATTTCAACTGGGCAGTGGTTGCTTTACATTTAATAACCTATAGTTATTCCTTTCTGTATTTAACTCAGTATAAATACTACTTTGTTGTTTTGACAAAGGACAATTATTGTAAATTTCAAATCAAACAAAACGATAAAGATGTTTATATAACATTTCTAAAGGATTTTAATACTAAATTTACAGACCTTAAAACTACATAAAAAAAGACGTAATAAATGACAAACTTACTAACTGCGATTTCCACAGCCAATAATTCATTACTTAGAGAAAAAGAAATTGGGGATGCTTTGCAGTTTAGTATTAACGCTTTAGGTATAAACACCTCTGTAGACAGATGTTATCTATTTCAAAACAATCTAGATAATGGCATTCTAAAATTATATTATATGAATGAATGGTGTAACGTTGGCGTTACTCCTTATATTGGAAGCCCTGATTTAAACGGGCATTCGTATGATTCTTTTCCAGGTTTGTATGAACCCTTAAACTCAAACGTACCATTATACGGATTAGTTAAAGAGAGTAGCGACCCTAATTTTAAAGAAATTATGGAGATGCAAGACATCAAAGCTTTTTTATTCACGCCAGTGTTTTCAAATAATGAATTTTGGGGATGGATTGGTTTTGACGACTGCACTACTGAACGATTATGGAAATTAGAAGAAGTTCAAGCTCTTCATTCAGTTGCAAACAATATAGGCTTACGATTAGAACAAGAATCATCAAATCGAAACTTAATCAATGCACTCAATCAACTAGACACCTACATTAAAGGTTCTAAACTAGCTAAATGGGAATGGGATTTAATAACGAACGAAGTTCGTTTTAGTTATAATTGGTTTGGCATGTTGGGATATAGAGATAATGAATTAGACCAAAGCTATTCAACATGGATCACTACTTTGTATAGTGATGACGTCACGGATGTAGAAAAAAAAATCCAGGATTTTCTTTCTGGAAAAACTAATCAATGTGAAGGTGCTGTTAGAATGAATCACAAAAATGGTTCAATTGTTTGGACTAAATATTCCTCGTTCGCAATTTATAACAGTCAAAATAAACCGATAAAACTAATATTCACCCATATTGATATCACTAATTTAAAGATAAAAGAACTACAATTAAAAATATCTGAGGATAAGTTCAGATTTATTGCAGAAAACACAACTGATTTAATTTGTCAACATGACCAATATGGTCTTTTCACTTACGTTTCAAAATCTTCGCTGGATATTATTGGATATTTGCCCCAAGAACTTATAGGAAAAGACCCATTTCAGTTTTACCACATTGAAGAAGAGGCAAATATGAGAAAAATATTGGAGGATTTACTGACTAATAATAAATCTGAACCAATTGCATATCGATTTCGAAAGAAGAATGGACACTATTGTTGGCTTGAAACAACTAGTAAATTAATTAGAGATAATCACGGAAAAATTATAACCATTCAAACCTCTAGTCGAGATATAAGCGATCGATTACACGCCAAACAAGAGATTGAACATGCCC
>Ga0105045_10000947_pt1 | contig 22800 bp, 20 predicted proteins | sample MAT02_FD_78089 | JGI IMG/M metagenome (GOLD analysis project Ga0105045, IMG submission 78089) | Freshwater microbial communities from Lake Fryxell liftoff mats and glacier meltwater in Antarctica - MAT-02 (megahit assembly) | ecosystem: Environmental > Aquatic > Freshwater > Ice > Liftoff... | reverse complement strand
CTTGGCTGGGCCTAGAATCACGGCTATGTTGGCGGGGGGTGAATTGGCAATTGGTTCACCCGGATGTCGGCTTTCCCAATGTCTGTTACTGAAACCGGATGGGCGGAATACGGCCCAATTCCAGACATTATTCCCCGCATCATCCAAAGTCCGCATCGGCCCCCGCACAACATTCACCCTAAAACGACACCATCCCGCCTCATCACGGCGTTGGCACCGCATCCTTGGAAGCAGCCGTCTCCGCAGGCGCGGCAGCCTCTACATCATCGCTGGGCGTAACCGGCGGCGCTAGCACACCAACCGGCGTCGTTCGCGCCCGCAGTGCGTCAATCTCGGCCTGTCGCCGCGCCAGATATTGTTCGCGGGTGACGGTGTAAGGATCGGCGCTGTCTTCGTTCACGGCGCGGATTTTCTCGTCATTTTCGATCCGGTAATCCAGTGCGCTCAGCGTGCCGCCGGGGATGGTATATTCCAGCTGAGTAAAGGGTTTGCCGATCACGTTCGGATACAACAGGCCATCGACAGTCCCGCCAATCAGGTCGCGCACCGTGGTTGATCCGATCAGCGGCAGATAGAAATATGCCCCCGCTTTCACCCCGTAAAAGCCCAGTGTATTGGCAAAGCCATTGGGTTGCCGGGGCGAATTGAACGGCTTGTCCTTGGCGACGTTGATAAACCCGGCGAGGCCAACGGTCGAGTTGAGCGTAAAGCGGCCCAATGTTTCAAACGCCCGGCCAACCTTTAGCTGGAGCAGATAATTCAGCGCCGCAATCGGTTCGCGCAGGTTCTGGAAAAAGTTGCGCAGCCCCGCGCGCACCGGTTTGGGCAGTACCGATTTATACGCGCGGGCGGCGGGCGCGACGATCGCCTCGTCGGTCTGCTGGATCAGCTCGAAGCTGTCGGCATTGAACGCCTTGAGCGGGTCGCTGGGCGGCGGCGCGGTTTCGGCGGTGACGACAATTTCGTTTTCGCCCGGCGGTGCAGGCCCAATCGGCGCAGGCCCAATCGGCGCAGGTACAGGAGGCAGGGGTTCGGTGGGTGCGAGCTGCGGCGTGCCTTCGGCAATCACCGGCGGCGCGGGCACCGTGCTAACGGCCACCGGTTCGCTGGCAAGAAGGGACAGGGGGAGAAGGATAAGCTGCATTGTTGCGCCTTTGCAGTGCATACAGCACGCGCCGCCACTATGTGACAAGGAAATTACATTTCCGCCGTCGCTCGAAACCAACGCTTTAGCGATAGGCGATCCGGATTTTTGCTGCGGCAGCCACTGCAGCATCCCGGGCTTGCTCCACCGTGCCGCCCGCAACGGCGGCAAGCGCAATGCCCATGCGGCGATAGGGGCGGGTAACGGGTTTGCCAAAGATTCGCATGTCGATGTGAGTGGCGTCATCGGGCGGCGTCATCGCGCTGGCCAGCCCGGCAATGGCAAAATCATCGGCGTCGCGGTCGGCCAAAATAACGGCGCTGGCGCTGGCATGCGGAACGGTCACGGGCGGGATGGGCAGGCCCAAAATGGCGCGGACATGCAGGTCAAATTCGCTCAATGTCTGTGACACCAACGTCACCATGCCGGTGTCGTGCGGTCGCGGGCTGAGCTCGGAGAAAATGACACTGTCGCCCTTGACGAAATATTCGACACCAAAAATGCCGTAACCGCCCAAGGCATCGACAACCTTGGTCGCCATTTCCTGCGCGGCTACAAGCGCTGCGGCGGACATGGCCGCAGGCTGCCAGCTTTCGCGGTAATCGCCGCGTTCCTGCCGGTGGCCAATGGGCGGGCAGAATGTCACACCATCCCTGTGCCGCACGGTCAGCAGCGTGATTTCATAATCAAAGTCAACGAACGCTTCGGCAATAACGCGCAACCGGTCGCCGCGCATCCCGGCGGCGGCATAATCCCACGCTGCGTCGATCCCGCTGGCGGCGTGCACCGTGCTCTGGCCCTTGCCTGACGATGACATGACGGGTTTTACCACCAGCGGAAAACCGATACGCGCGGCAGCGTCGGCAAGGCTTTCGCGGCTGGTCGCATATTCAAAACGCGATGTGACAAGGCCAAGTTCGCCCGCTGCCAGATCGCGAATCGCATCGCGGTTCATGGTCAACTGGGCAGCGCGCGCGCTGGGTACGACATGACAGCCCCCGGCCTCCACCTCGGCCAGCACTTCGGTGCGGATCGCCTCGACCTCTGGCACGATATGGTCGGGGTTATGTTTGGCGATAACGCCGCGCAGAGCGTCGCCGTCGAGCATGGAAAAAACCTCGCATGCATCGGCGACCTGCATCGCGGGTGCTGCGGCATAGCTGTCACAGGCGATGACATGGCAGCCCAGTCGTTTGGCAGAGATCACAAATTCGCGGCCCAGCTCCCCCGAACCGAGCAGCAATATGGTTGCAGTTGGGGTCATACAGGCCAGCTTTCAGTATCATGGTCGGGGTGTTGATGGTTGGATGCACGGAGCGCGGCCCCGTCATCGGCCATGCTATCCCGGTTGTACCTTTGGCTGGAAGCGCGGCAATGGCAGATGTGCGCCGTGCCGAAAATAGCGCTGACATAATCGCGCGCAGCGCCGCTCGGACACCCGCCGGACGCCGCAATATCCAGTCGTTCGGCACTGCTCACCGGCCTGCTATACCCTCAGCCGTCGTCAACCAGGCTGGTCTATCAGCCCGAAAAATAGAGCGCCAGTGCCATCCCGCCGACTACCAGGATCAAGGATGCGCCAAGAACATAGCGCAGGCCGACACCGGTTATCCCGGCGCGCGCCTTATTGGTTTTGATTTTAATTTCTTTGTCTATTTCGGCGTCCATCAGTTTCCTCCTTCGAGGTTCGACGGCAATCGCCCCAGTGATTTCTGGAACAGGCTGTAAACGCTGCAATGATGTATCCGTTCCTTTTTTTTGAGGCTGGTACGGGCCGGGCGCAGGTGTCGGCGCCCGGTCCGCAGCTGTCCTATGCCGATGGTGCGTTTACCGCACTGTCCCGCATTTTCCTGAGCGAGAACAAAATGCCGCTCGCCAGGATCACAACAGAAATGCCCAGTCCCCATGCCGGTGGGAATTTTTCTCAGCCCAAGGCCCATGCAATGAAAATCTTCGACCCGATGAAAATCAGCATGAACGACAGCGCATATTTGAGATATTTGAACCGCTGCGCCATCCCTTTGCAAGCGCGAAATAAAGCGCGCGCAGCCGCGTCGACATGTGTTCAATCAGCTGGGTCGGTGCCCGCAACCTTGGCGTTAATGCACGCAGGATCGCACTTTCCTCAAGGCTTTGGCCGCCGCCTGAACCAGGGGAATGCAGGACTACCAGCGGATCAGCCGAGGCACTGCGACCCGGCCTAGACCCGCACTCATGACCACGACCGCGCTGTGCCACAGCCCAATGTGGACGATGTCGCTATAAACGCAATGGAACGAGAAGGCGAATATGCCAAAGCTGCCTGCGGCGATGCCGGTCAGCAGTCCGGCGCGCTCAGGCGAGGTGGGCGCACCGCGCCGCAGCCACCACACCAGCACGGCGAAAGTCAGTAGGCCAAGCGCACTGCCGTCTATCAGGCAAACGATACCGTCGATGAAGCGGGCGAACAACGCCCAGGTCACGTCAGAGACTGCCGAGCCGTGATCGTCAATCAGCAGCACGCCGTGCACATGCTCCTCGCGCGCATGGCCAGCCAGATGCACTTCACCGACAAGACTAGGATCGATCGAATCGACCATCGCCACCGGGTCAAGGCCGAGGTTGGCGGCGGAAACCTCGATGTTGTTGATGTCGAGCAGGATGCCGCAGCCGGTGGACGCGCAGAGCAGGTGCAGGAACTGGGCTTCGCTCATGTCGCCCTCAGTAAATGCCAGATAGCGCGACGGGTTTTCGACCAGGATCCGGCGTTTCAACCGGTCCTGCACGCGGCCCACCTGGCCTGCGAAATGCGCGAGGGCTTCTTCCGTGTAGGGAACCGGCAAAAGATCGGGATAGCGATTGTTCGCCGAGCCGCTCCAACTCAGGTGTTCCGAAACCGAGGCGGGTTCATATCGCTGGCACAAGGCGGCGAGCGCATTGAGTTCGCGCTCGTCCAGACCCTCGGCACTGCCAAGCGAAAGCCCGGCCGAATGGAAACTCAGAGGGAATCTTTCCGCGATCGCGGTCAGCCAGCGGTGCGGCGGGCCGCCCGCGCCGAAATAGTTTTGCGGATGAACTTCAAGCCATCCGGCAGCCCCGGTAATGCTGGCTGACACGGACTGAAGCACATCAGCATAGTGCTGCGGCTTCAGTCCAATTCCCGCCGAAGGGGGCAGATCGGTCGGGGTTTTCATGTCAGCCAGCATCCTTGCGACCCGAAGGCTTCAGCCCTTCTGGGCGGCGGGAGGGGTGTTTCCGGCACGATCGGCCAGCGAACCTCCCAAACCGTCGCAGCTTCCGCTTCGACGTATTTCCAGGCATTGCCCTGGTAATCAACGGACAGGGTGGTGCCCGGACCGGCCTTGCAATCGTTCTGGTCCTTCAGCGTCACGCCAAGGCACTTGTCCCGCGCGGCCACTTCGGCGGCTTTCCCATTGGCTTGCGCTGTCGGCCCATGCGCGCTCTGGCTGCTGGAACCGTATGCGACCAGCATGGCTGGGCCTGCCAACGCGGCGGCAAAGCCGGGGAGCTGAAGATTGTGAATGCTTATATCGCTGGTCCTCCGGTTGTGTCAGCTGGCGCGCGGAACAGGCCGGGCATTGCCGGCATGCGCCTTCAGCGTTCCGCCCTGCTTCACACAAGCGCCGACCGCGACGTATTTCCAGGCATTGCCTTGGTAATCGACCGTCGAAGTGCCGGAGCAGCTCGTGCCCGGGCCTGCTGCGCAATCGTTTTTTCCGCTCAGCGCGATGCCGTAACACTTTTCCTTGGCGCCAGCGGTCTCACCGGCTGCGGAGGCGGGTGAGGCGGCAAGCAGGGCAGCGGCGCCCAGCGCAGCAGCGGCGGTTGCGATACTCAAGGTTGATTTCATGGGGGATCCTTTCGAATGAAAAGTGAGTTGATTTGCTCTCACACACTCCAGTTCGAACGGACTGCAGTTTTGGTTACACCGGTTGCGATTTTTTTGAAGTCGCCTTCTCGGCGCGCTTGAACTCCCCCATCCGCTGCCGCCCGCCTGATCGCGTAGTCCGTTGATCCGGTAGTCGAGGCGGAACGAAATCGTACCGTTGGAACCAACCCGCACATACATGCCGCCACGGTCGGACACCTTGTCATCTTTATGTTTTAATCTCAGATTCTTGAGGGCTGCATCGGTCAGTACAGCTTGTTTTCCGCATAGTTTTACCGTCAGCCCAAAACGCACTTCTCCAATCCTGAAAACGACTATTTTTGAGAAGGTTAAACCAATGAAATTACCGTCATGGGCTGTTGTGACCCTGATGGTAACGAGCATTTTTGTGAGAGACAAATGCAGCCGATATCGTCAGCGGGGCTGCAATATCTGAAATGGACCCACCGATTGTGGTGAATGTCCCTACAGATAATATGTTTTATATCATGGGTTTATGCCGTATTTTTCGCACTCTCTGGTACCACTGGAGTGGTCTGAATCATTCCCACTCGATTGTTCCCGGCGGTTTTGATGTATAGTCATAGACTACGCGGTTGATCCCCTTCACCTCGTTGATGATCCGCGTTGCTGCGCGGCTCAGGAACGCAGATTCAAACGGATAAATGTCGGCGGTCATTCCATCGGTGCTGGTCACGGCGCGCAGGGCGCAGACATGGTCATAGGTGCGGCTGTCACCCATGACGCCGACGGTGCGGACGGGCAGCAGCACGGCAAAGGCCTGCCAGATGGCATCATACAGCCCGGCTTGGCGGATTTCATCGAGATAGACGGCGTCGGCCTTGCGCAAAATGTCGCACCGTTCCTTGGTTACTTCACCGGGAATGCGGATGGCCAGGCCGGGGCCAGGAAAGGGATGGCGGCCGACAAATTGGTCCTTCAGGCCAAGCTCGCGGCCCAATGCGCGGACTTCATCCTTGAACAGCTCGCGCAGCGGCTCGACCAGCTGCATGTTCATGCGTGCGGGCAGGCCGCCAACATTGTGATGGCTTTTGATCGTTACCGACGGCCCGCCGGTGAAAGACACGCTTTCGATCACATCAGGATACAGCGTGCCTTGCGCCAGGAAATCGGCACCGCCGATCTTCTTCGCCTCCTCCTCGAACACATTGATGAATTCGGCACCGATGAACTTGCGCTTTTTCTCGGGGTCGGTGACACCTGCGAGGCCCGCCATGAAACGTTGCTCGGCATCAACGACCACGAGTGGGATATTGTAGTGGTCGCGGAACAGCGTTTCGACCTGTTCGCGTTCGTTCATGCGCAGCAGGCCGTGATCAACGAACACGCAGGTCAACTGCTCGCCGATTGCCTCGTGGATCAGGATCGCCGCGACCGAGCTGTCGACGCCGCCAGACAGACCGCAAACGACCCGGCCCGATCCCACCTGCGCGCGGATTTCTGCGATTTTCGTGGCGCGAAATTCGGCCATCGTCCAGTCGCCCGAACAACCGCACACCTTGTGCACGAAATTGGCGATCAGTTTGCCGCCGTCTGGGGTGTGGACCACTTCGGGATGGAATTGCGTGCCATAATAGCGGCGATCATCGTCGGCGATGACCGCAAATGGCGCGCCTTCACTCACCGCAACAATGCGGAAACCGGGAGCAAACTCTGTCACCTTGTCGCCATGGCTCATCCACACCTGATGCCGCGATCCAGCGTCCCACAGCCCTTCGAACAGCAAGCAATCTTCAGTCACGTCGATCATCGCGCGGCCAAATTCGCCGCTGTCGCCAGGATCGACGCGCCCGCCCAGTTGCTGCGACATGGTTTGCTGACCATAACAGATGCCCAGAATCGGCAGGCCGCTGTCGAACAGCATCTGCGGCGCGCGCGGGCTGCCCTCCGCAGGCACGCTGGCGGGTGATCCCGACAGGATAATGCCCTTGGGCTTCAGCCGCGCAAACGCTTCCTGCGCGGTGTTAAACGGCGCGATTTCGCTATACACCCCGGCCTCGCGCACGCGGCGGGCAATCAACTGGGTCACCTGGCTGCCAAAATCGACGATTAAAATGGTTTCAGAGGGCTGGATGGTCATGTCTGCGCGATAAGCAAAGGGGGTTGGTGAGTCCAGTGGGCCACGCAGAACCATTTGCCTGACGTGTTTTTGCGACAATTATCCTGCATGGAGGAAACTCCGTGCAAAGCTGAGGGTTTGTTGGCTAGTGCTGAGGCACAACGACAAGTCACAATAACAACGGACACATTCTTTCATGACAACTTCTTCTCGCCAGAAATCGGCATGGCTTGCCCTGATGGTGGGGGGCATGTTTGTCGCACCGTCGGCGCATGCCGAAACGGCCACGATTGCCGGCGCGCCGCCGGCTACACAGGAAGAACGCGCCGCAACCGACGCAGAGGATGGGGCGGCAGACGAAATCATTGTCACTGCCGAACGTCTGTCGGGACAACTGGACACGACCGTGCCGGCCGAAATTGAACTCGATGAAACCGCCATCGCCAGCTATGGTGCGACATCGGTTGCCGATCTGCTCGCCGCGATCAGCCCGCAAACGCGATCAGGCCGCGGGCGCGGTGGCGGCCAACCGATCGTTCTGGTCAACGGGCGCCGCGTGTCGGGCTTTGCCGAAATCCGCAACATCCCACCCGATGCCATCGCCAAAGTGGAGGTGTTTCCAGAAGAGGTTGCGCTGCAATATGGCTTTTCCGCCGAAGAGCGCATTGTCAATTTCATCCTCAAACCGAATTTTCGGCAATATGCAATCGACCCCGAATATGGGCTGTACACGCAGGGCGGACGCAGCCGGTTCGAACTGGACAATAATTTCCTGCGCATTAGCGAGGCGGCACGGCTCAACGTCAATGCAACCTATGAAACCGAAAGCTTGCTGACGGAATCCGAACGCAATCTGGTGCCGGTCAGCGGCAATGTTGCCGATACAGCCGCGCGGAGCCTGTTGCCCGGCTATGATCGCTATATTGGCGATGTCAGTTATCAGCATTCATTCAACAAAATGACTCAGCTAACTTTAACGGGTCGGTTCGAACAAACCGATAACCTAAGCCTGCTTGGCCCCGGTGTGGGAGGCATTGCCGACCCGCTCGAACGCGACAGCCGCAACCGCGCCGTTTCGGCGGGGGCCAGCGGCAATGGCCTGATCGGCAAATGGCGCTGGGCAGTGTCGGGCAATTACCGTGACAGCGATCAGCGTATTTTTACCGAACGGCTCGCTGGGACCGCCGACCGCTTTGACAGCAGCCAGCAAATCTTCACGGGCAATACAACCTTTTCCGGCACCTTGACCGAGGGTTGGGCAGGGCCAATCCGCGCGACATTTGCGGGCGATTATGATGGTCAGCGGTTTGACAGCCGTGCGGCGCGGGGTGCGGCCATCACCGCAACTGAACTGTCGCGCGATGTGTTCGGCGGCAGCACCTCGATTGCCGTGCCGCTGCTCGATCCCGAATATGGTGTCGCCAACATTGGGAGGGTGTCGCTCAACGCCAATCTGAACTGGCGCGATGTGTCGGATTTTGGCGGGCTATTGTCATGGGGCGCGGGGCTCAACTGGTCGCCGTCGCAGCGCCTTTCGCTCAACTTCGGCTATGCCAGCGACGCAGCTGCGCCGGGTATTCAGCAACTGGGTGCGGCTCCGCTGGTAACGCCGCAGGTTGCCTATTTCGACCTGGCGCGGGGAGAAACCGTGTTCATCGAAACCGTATCTGGCGGCAATCCGTTCCTGTTGACGGAACAGCGCCGCGATCTGCGCTTTGGAGTGAACTGGCAAATTATCGACGATCTTGGCCTGTCGGTTCAGCTCAACCGCAACCGCAGCGACGATACCGCCAACAGCTTCCCGCTGCTGACACCGGAAATAGCAGCGGCCTTCCCGGGCCGCGCGACGCGCGATGCTGCCGGGCGCCTAGTGCGGCTTGACCTGCGCCCGGTCAACTTCGACCGCACAGATACAACGCAGCTGCGCTGGGGCCTGAATTTCAGCAAGTCGATTGGTCCGCAGCGCAGCGGACCCGGCGGTCCCGGCCCAGGCGCAGGCGGCCCCCCGCCGATCGCTGGTCCGCGCCCCGCTGGTGGCCCCCCGCCCGGTGCTGGACGCGGAGGCGGTGGCGGTATTGGCCGGATGATGGGCGGCCCCGGCGCCGGTGGCCGTTGGAGCCTGTCGCTGTATCACACCGTCAAATTTGACGACACGATCCAGATTGCGCCCGGCGTGCCCGAACTCGATCTGCTGAACGGGTCCACGATCAGCGACAATGGCGGATCGGCGCGCCATGCGCTGGAAGTTGACGGCGGCATCTTTAATCAGGGCATCGGGATGCGGTTTTCGGGCCGTTATGACAGCGGCAGCCGCGTTAATGTGGGGCTTGGCGGCAGCGACCTGCGCTTTGCAGACCTGGCAACGTTCAACGTGCGGACATTTATCAACTTCGAAAGCCGCCCCGGAATTATGAAGGCCGCACCCTGGCTGAAGGGTTTCCGGATGGCGCTGACCATCGACAATATCTTTGATGCCCAGCGCAAGATTGCCGACGCGGGCGGCACGGTCCCCCTGCGCTATCAGCCGGGTTATACGGATCCGCAGGGGCGGTATGTCGAGATTAGCTTGCGAAAGGCGTTTTAAGTCCCGTCATTGCTTCGCGGCGTTCGCAATGACAAAGCAATTACACCCGCCGGATCAGCAAGTTGCGGATCTCGCTCATATCCTCCATCGCGAACCTTATCCCCTCGCGGCCCAGCCCGCTGTCCTTGACCCCGCCATAGGGCATGTTGTCGACGCGGAAACTTGACACGTCGTTGACGCACACGCCGCCTACGTCGAGATGATCCCACGCCTCCAGCACCTTGTGAATATCGCGGGTGAACAGCCCGGCCTGTAGCCCAAATTTGCTGTCATTGACCTCGGCCAGCGCCGCGTCCCAATCCGTAAACGACGACAGGATCGCCAGTGGCCCGAATGCTTCCTCGCGGTACGCATCGGCGCTGCGGTCGACATTCTCCAGCAATGTCGCCTCCAGCATATTGCCGCTGCACCCGCCGCCGACCAGCAGCCGCGCCCCGCCCGCGACCGCGCTGTCGATCCACCCCTTCAGCCGCGCGGCTTCTTTGGCTGAAATCATCGGCCCGATAAACGTTTTGCGGTCCTTGGGGTCGCCCATCACCAGTTTCTTTGTCCGCGCGATCAGCATGTCCCGGAACTGGTCATAAATGCTGGCGTGGATGATGATCCGCTGAACCCCGATGCACGACTGGCCGGATTGATAGAAGGCGCCAAAGATGATCCGCTCCAGCGCATGATCCAGATCGGCATCGGCGTCGACGACGACCGCGGCATTGCCGCCCAGTTCGAGTACGACTTTTTTCTTCCCCGCCCTGGCCTTTAGATCCCAGCCGACGCCGGGCGACCCAGTGAAGGACAGCAATTTCAGCCGCTCGTCAGTGGTGAACAGGTCTGCCCCGTCGCGGCTGGCGGGGAGGATGCTGAACGCGCCGTCGGGCAGGTCGGTTTCGGCCAGCACCTCGCCCATGATGATCGCGCCCAGCGGGGTTAGCGACGCGGGCTTCATCACAAACGGACACCCCATCGCAATCGCCGGTGCAATCTTGTGCGCGGCCAAATTCAAAGGGAAATTAAACGGCGAAATGAAACTGCACGGCCCGATCGGTACCCGCTTCCACATGCCCAGATAGCCTTTCGCGCGTGGGCTGATGTCGAGCGGCTGGACCTCGCCGTAATTGCGCGTCGCTTCCTCGGCGGCGATACGGAACGTGTCGATCAGGCGGCCAACCTCTCCCTCGGCATCGTTGATCGGCTTCCCCGCTTCAACGCACAGCGCATAAGCCAGCTCGTCATACCGCTCCTGAAAACGCTTTACACAATGGGTCAGCACATTCTGCCGCTCATAAGACGCCACGCGCGCCATCGGCTCTGCCGCGCGCACGGCCCCGGCAATCGCCGCGTCGATCACATCGGGCGTGGCGAGCGCGGTGCGAAACGCAACCTTGCCGGTGAACTTGTCGGTGACGGCAAGGTCCGTGTTCGGCTGCGCTGCCTTGTTATTGAGATAGAGGGGGTAGGTGGGTTGCAGTTGCACTCAAAATCTCCAACCAAATATCATCCCCGCGCAAGCGGGGATCCAGAGGCGGCCGAAACAGCGTCACATCTCTTTCGATATCCGCTTGATATCCGTGTTCAAAATCTGGTCATTCTCGGTGTAATCGACCGGGCAGTCGATCAGATGCACCCCCGGGGTATCGCGGCAAAGCGCAAGCAATTCCTGCAAATGCGCGCTGCTTTCCACCCGGTGGCCATGCGCGCCGTAGCTTTCGGCATATTTGACGAAATCGGGGTTGCCATAGGTCAGCCCGAAATCGACAAAGCCCATATTCGCCTGTTTCCACCGGATCATGCCATAGGCATCGTCGCGCAGGATCAGCACGGTCAGGTTCAGCCCCAACCGCATGGCGGTTTCCATTTCCTGGCTGTTCATCATGAACCCGCCGTCGCCGCAAATCGCCATCACCTTGCGCTCGGGATACAGCATCGCCGACATCATCGCACTCGGCAGCCCTGCGCCCATCGTCGCCAGCGCATTATCAAGCAGCACGGTGTTGGGACGATAGGCGGTGTAGCCGCGCGCGAACCAGATTTTATACACGCCATTGTCCAGGCAGATGATCGCGTCGTCGGGCAGGGCATCGCGCACCGATTGCACCAGATGCGGCGGGAAAATCGGGAAACGCGCGTCGGCGGCCAGCGGCGCGGTATGCGCAACCTCGCCTGCCCGGAACCGCAACATGTCGCCGCATTTCCAGTTGCCGCTGGGGACAATATCTTCCTTCATCTGCCAGATCGCGTTGGCGATATCGCCGATCACCTCGATATGCGGGAAATACACCGGATCGACCTCTGCCGTCTTAGTCGACACATGGATGACCGTCGGCCCGCCTTCCCGCATGAAGAATGGCGGCTTTTCAATGACGTCATGGCCAATGTTGACGATACAGTCCGACGCCTCGACCGCGCGGTGCACGAAATCTCCGGCGGACAGCGCGGCACAGCCCAGAAACTTGGGGTGCCGTTCGTCTATCACACCCTTGCCCAGCTGGGTGGTCAGGAACGGGATGCCGGTTTTCTCGATAAATTGCAGCAGCATCCGGCTGGTCATTGTCCGGTTTGCGCCTGCGCCGATTACCAGCACGGGATTACGCGCGGTTTCCAGCGCCGTCACCGCCTCGCGCACCGATTTCGCATCGGCATTGGGGCGGCGCGAACGGCTGCGGTGCAGCGGCACGCTGTCGGTATGTTCGTCGGCAATATCCTCGGGCAGCTCGATATGCACCGCGCCAGGCTTTTCCTCCTCGGCCAGCCGGAACGCCTCGCGCACGCGGCTGGGGATATTGTCTGACGACTGCATCTGATGCGTATATTTGGTGATCGGTCCCATCATCGCGACCACGTCCAATATCTGGAACCGGCCCTGTTTGGATTTCTTGATCGGTTTCTGGCCGGTGATCATCATCATCGGCATACCTCCGAGCTGCGCATAGGCGGCCGCCGTCACAAAATTGGTCGCCCCCGGCCCCAGGGTGGCGATGCACACCCCGGTCTTGCCGGTGTGGCGGCCATAGGTCGCGGCCATGAAACCCGCGCCCTGTTCGTGGCGGGTGAGGATCAGCCTGATCTGCTTCGACCGCGACAGGCTGTCGAGGAAGTCCAGATTTTCCTCCCCCGGAACGCCGAATATATACTCAACGCCCTCTTCCTCCAGGCACTGGATGAACAGGTCGGATGCTTTGGTTTTGCCGCTATCATCGGACATATGCGTGTCGCCCCCCATGGCTCCCCGCGCCCCAATCGGGCGGCGCGCTTTCCCTTCGCTGGCGACCGGCAGCATATGCAACGGGCTGGGTTCGTCACTTGCGAAGCGCGAGTCCCTGTTCCTGATGCATCAACCATGTAACGCGGGATTAGGGTCTTGTCACCCGTCCACCAGCTTCGTCGTCGCCAGCAAGGCAAAGCAATCCAGAGCGGGATGGGGGCGCCCCGGATTGCTTCGCTCCGCATGCAGCGAAAGCCAAGGCATGGGGCACAATCCGGCGACACAAGGGTGCCCGCCATTGTCCCGTCAAATCTGGCGGTTGCGCGCTCTACAACCCGTCAAGGCCCTTGCTGACCAGGATGTTCACCGTAACGCGGCGGTTCTGCGCTTTGCCGTCTTCGCTGTCATTGCTTGCCAAGGGGTCGGCTTCAGCCATCCCGGTGGGCGTAAGCATACGATAGGGTTTCCAGCGGCATGCCTGTTAAGATGGTTGATCACGTTACCGGCGCGCTTTTCGCTAAGCACTTGGTTATAATCCTCGTTGCCGACCGAATCGGTGTAACCCACAACCAGCATCAAGGCGTTGTCCGTCGCCTCGGCTTCGTTCGCCGTAGCGCAGAGTTCCTGTTTGGCCTGCGGGGACAGCACCGCCTTGCCAGTGTCGAAAAATACACTGGCGGTCTTCTTGACGTTATACTTGTCGATGTTGCCCATGCGACCGCGCAGCGCCTCTGTCGCCGCCGTCTGTTCGTCAAATTGCTGGGCTGTGCCAGTCCGGATCATCGTCGCGGTTTTAAGGTCGGTGCCGCGAAAATTGATCTGGCTCGCGACTAAACGTCGCCCGCTTGCAACGTTTTCACTGTCACGGGCAGACCGTTAAGCAGCGCTTCCGCGCCGCGCTTGCTGCGGCCGCTGAACAAGCCGCCGGCAGCCCGGATGCGGGTGGCATCAGTGATGGCGACAACTGTGCTCGTGCCGTCGGCGGCGGTCACCTTCATCTTGTCGTCATTGCGCGCGGCGATAATGCCCTTGATCTCGGGGCCCTCGACCATCTCGGTCGCGGCGGGCTGGGCCGCGCCGGTGACCACGATGTTGGTGTCGGGATATTCCTGCTGCTGTGCTGCAAGACTGGCGGATGTCGGCATGGCGATAACGGCAATCAGAGCGGTGACACCTGTTCTTTTGGAAACACGCATTATACTTCTCCTCAGGCCGCCTCCTGTTGGACCAGGCCTGATCGAGTTAACCATTCGGCTTCATAGACGGTTCCGGCAGGCACCTGTCTGTGCGGGTCGTTCGAGTATTTCTCGCTGTGAAGTGAGGAATTAACAGGAAGGACCGCCCAAAGATTACGCCGCCGCAGCGCGGCTTGACCCTTCCGGCTTAATCTACGTCGAACAAAGCTGCCAGCTGTTCGACCATTGTCCCGGCCAGTTGTTCGGCGTCCATGATCGTCACGGCGCGGCTGTAATATCGGGTCACGTCGTGCCCGATGCCAATGGCGCACAGTTCAACCGGTGACCGTTTCTCTATCCACTCGATCACCTGGCGCAAATGCTGGTCAAGGTATGCGCCATGATTGACGGACAGCGTCGAATCATCGACCGGCGCGCCGTCGGATATGACCATCAGGATGCGGCGATCCTCGGGCCGGACCAGCAGGCGCGAATGCGCCCAAATTAGCGCCTCGCCATCGATATTCTCTTTCAGCAACCCCTCGCGCATCATCAGCCCCAACGACTTGCGGGCGCGGCGATAGGGTTCGTCAGCGGGTTTATAGATAATGTGACGCAAATCATTGAGGCGCCCGGGATGCGCGGGCCTAGTGGCGGCAAGCCAGTCCTCGCGGCTTTGCCCGCCCTTCCACGTGCGGGTCGTAAAGCCCAAAATCTCGGTCTTCACGCCGCACCGTTCCAGCGTGCGGGCCATGATATCAGCGCTGATCGCTGCAATACTGATTGGCCGCCCGCGCATCGACCCGCTGTTATCGATCAGCAGCGTCACCACGGTATCGCGGAAATCAGTGTCACGTTCGACCTTGTAAGATAGCGACTGGCCGGGCGCGACGACGATGCGGGCGAGCCGCGCGGCGTCGAGCAAACCTTCTTCCTGATCGAAATCCCACGCCCGGTTCTGCTGTGCCATCAACCGCCGCTGGAGCCGGTTGGCGAGCTTGGTCACGGCCGACTGCAAATGCGCCATTTGCTGGTCCAGAAACCCGCGCAGCCGGGTCAGTTCATCGGCATCACACAACTCGGTCGCCAGCACCACCTCGTCATGCTTGTCGGTGAAGCGTTTATAATCGAAATTGGGAATGTCGGAGGGCAGGCGGTTGGGCCGGACCGGCATCATTCCTTCAGCGCCATCGTCGGCCATGTCGGATTCGCCGTCGCCGTCCATATCCTCCAGATTGGGGTCGCTGTCGCCGTCGTCGGCCTGGTCGCCCGACATTTCGGCGCGCGCATCAACATCGCCGTCGCCACCCTCGCCGTCCTCGGATTCCTGTTCGTTGGCATCTTCCTGCGGCGGTTCCTCGCCGTCAGCCTCGTCATCTTCATTGCCCGCCGCGCTGGGCTCGTCGGGCTTGATCAGGTCCAGATGCTGAAGCGCCAGCCGCGATGCGTGGGCAAAGCTGTGTTGGTCATCGATCAGCAGCGACAGGGCGTCAAAATCCGCCCCTGCGCCGTCGCGGATCCAGTCGGACAGAAACGCTAACCCCGCGTCCGTGTTCGCGGGCGGCGCATCCCCGGTCAGCGCCTGACGCAGCAGCAGTTCGATTGCGGTCGACACTGGTACATCGTCCCGGCTGCGGGCGCGGGCGATGGGGTCACTGCGCATCCGCATGGCCAGGCTCGCCGACAGATTGGCGCGCATTCCCGCCATGGTGCGCGCGCCCAGCGCCTCCACCCGCGCCCGCTCCATCGCGTCGAACGCAGCGGCAGCCACCGGCTCGGCCGGGCGCGCGGCTGAATGAATAGCGGCGCTATGATGTTTCAACCGCAGCGCCGATCCATCGGCGAAACCCCGCGCCTCTGCCACCTGATCGGCGGGCAGCGCGCGTGACGGCGTCGGCACCTTGATCGCCTTGCCCACAATTGTAGGGGCATCGGCGGTAAATCCCACCTCAACCTCGGCATCGCGCGTCACGGCGCGGGCTACACCCGACAGGGCGGCCTTGAAATCGTCGAGGGGCGATTGAACGGACATTATGAAGCCCTATCGGGGTGCAGGCGACGAGGTAAGGGGGCTCACCACCGTCACTTAAGACGCAATCTTGCACCGCGCGACATGATCCGGCTTTGGGTCCGCCGGATCGCGGGTCAGACGGAATACGTGGCGCAAATGTGTCGGCTCGCGCCGGGCTGCCGACCGCGCGCCGCCGATCACTGCGATGAAATCATCGCATGCCACCGCGCTTTGCAGGAAATTGCTGTGGCCTGATGGGCCGCGGGTTACATCGGTGGTGTCGATTACATAAATCCCCGCCCGGTCGGGCCGGACGACGATGCCGCCGGTGCCGGGGTAACAGCGCGCCTGCTCGCCCGGCAACCGCAGCGCCTGGGGGTCTTTCGGGTTAAAGCAATAGGGTGAACCAAGCCGGGGATAGCCATGGATGCGCCGCGACAATGCCAGCGCCCGGTCGCGCGCCGACACATAGATATGGATGCGGCGGTCGCGCATGATCTTGGACTCGGTCAACAACTGGCTGGCCACGTCGCGTTCAAAATCCTCGCGGTCGATATCGGGCGCTTGCAGAATGATGTTGCTGATATTGCGCGCATCGGCATCGGCGCTGTTGGCATCGACATATTCGATCGCGGGCAAAACCAGCCGCGCACCCAGCGAGTGCGACACAATGATAATTTCCTTGGCCCAGCCTTGCTCGGCCAACCGTTTCAAAAAGATGCGGAAGTTGATCTGGTCCCAATACATATTGGTTTCATCGACCACATATTTGTCCAGCCGCGCCTGTGATGGCCAGCTATAGGCTATGACCGGTCCGGCAAAGCCCGTCATGCGGCTGATCTGTGCTGTGTCGCGCGCTGCGGTGGCAAAGCTTTCGCGATAGCCATGCACATACAGGATAACGCGCCCGCCACTGTCGCTGCCGGTGGCGGCCAGATTGTCCCACCACAACCGGTCCGCCATAATCGCCAGGGGGACCGCGTCGTTGACCGGTGTCGGCGGGCCAAAGCGGCCAAACCGAACGCGGTCGCCGCGATGGTGCAACATCGTCACCTGAGGCGTGCGGCAATCGGGCAGTCGGCTGGTGACAAAGAACAGGGGCAGGGCGGCCGGGTCGGGCAAGGCTTCGGCCCCGGTCGGTGCACAGCGCGCATCGCTGACATAGCTGGCATGGGGCACGTCGCCATAGGGCACCGCGCATCCGGAAAGCCATAACGCCGCTAGACACGCCAGCATGGGGCGGATGGTGGGTGCGGGCCGGATCATTTTGATGCGGCACTCTCGGGCAAATCTTCGGCAAACACGCGCTGATAATATTCGGCGACCAGCATGCGTTCGGCCTCATCACATTTGTTGAGGAAGGACAGGCGAAAGGCAAAACCGATGGAACCGAAAATCGCCGCATTCTGGGCCCAGCTGATCACTGTGCGCGGACTCATCACGGTCGAGATATCGCCGTTCATGAACCCCTGGCGCGTCAAATCGGCGACCTTGACCATGTTGGCGACCACCTCGGCGCTCGCGCCGGTGGATTTGCCCAGGATGACCTCGGCCTCCACCGCTGCGGGCATATAGTTGAGCGTGACGACGATGTTCCACCGGTCCATCTGGCCCTGGTTGATCTGTTGCGTGCCATGATACAGCCCGCAGGTATCGCCCAGCCCGACCGTGTTGGCGGTCGCGAACAGGCGGAACCAGGGGTTGGGACGGATCACGCGGTTCTGGTCGAGCAGGGTCAATTTGCCCTCTGCCTCCAACACGCGCTGGATCACGAACATCACATCGGGGCGCCCCGCATCATATTCGTCGAACACCAAAGCCGTCGGGGTCTGCAAGGCCCACGGGAGAAGTCCTTCCCGAAATTCCGTGACTTGCTTGCCATCCTTCAGCACAATGGCGTCGCGCCCGACCAGGTCGATGCGGCTGATGTGCGCGTCCAGATTGACGCGAATGCACGGCCAGTTCAGCCGCGCCGCCACCTGTTCGATGTGGGTCGATTTGCCGGTGCCGTGATACCCCTGCACCATCACCCGGCGGTTGTGTTTGAACCCCGCCAGGATCGCCAGCGTCGTATCGCCGTCAAAGACATAATTATCGTCGCGGTCGGGCACGCGCTCGTCCGCCTCGCTAAAGGCCGGTACCATCATGTCGACATCAACGCCAAACAGCTCGCGTGCGCTCAGCTCGATGTCGGGCGCTGGAAGCAGGGTCGATCCGCCGGGCATGGCGTGGGCGTTGGGAATGTCGGTCATCATTGGTCTCTAGGGCAGGCGCTCAGGCAAAGGCCTTGGCTTTCGCCAGAGCGGTATAGGCCTCGATCACGGCTTGCAACGCCTTTTCATGGCTGCGGTCGCCGCCGTTCCTGTCAGGGTGATACCGGCGAAGCAGTTCGGCATACCGCCGCCGTAGCGTCCGCCGGTCGATATCGGGCGCCAGACCCATGGTTTTGAGCGCTTGGTGTTGTTCGCGGGTAAAGCGCGGGTCAGCGGCCTGACGCTTTTCCGCGCGCGCCTCGTCCATCCGTTGCTGAAAACGCGCGCCCAGCGCATCGACGGGATCCTTAAAATCGGCCCAGCGTGGCGGCATATCGGCACTGCCCGCGCCGCGAAAGGTGCGGCTTTCGCTTTCCCAGCCATGCATCGGTGTTTGGGCGGCATAAATCTGGTCGACGGTCATCCCCGAAAAATAGTCATAGGACGCATTAAATTCGCGAATATGGTCGAGGCACAGCCAGCGATAGTGCGGCGGCCCGTCATAACTGGGGCGGCTGGCGGCCGGTGCGCGAAATTCGCCTGGCTGCGGGCATCCCGGCACCGAACATCGCTCATCGCGCGGAAAGCGCCCATGAAGGCGCGAGGGGTGGGAAGAATGTGCCATTTGCTCTCTAAACAGTTTGTCCTGAGCTTGTCGAAGGACCGTCCTTTGCGTAACCGCTGTAGAAGAAAGAACGGCCCTTCGACAAGCTTGGGGCAAAGGGATATGGAGTTGCTTATGAACAAAGGTCCAGCCCAGCAGGAGATGGAAAATCTTCTTGCCACCGCATTTCCCGGCGCAACCATTGCGCTCACCAACGACAGTGCCAGTCATCACGGCCACAGCGGTGACGATGGATCGGGCGAATCGCATTTCAGCCTGCACATCATCTGGGACGGGTTCGCTGGCCAAAACCGCGTTGCCCGCCAACGCGCCGTGAACAAGGCGCTCGGCGATATTCCCGGCGAGCGCGTCCATGCTTTGGCGATTAAGGCGGTGACGGCGGCAGAGGCTTGACGCCGCAGCGCGTTACCCTTGCCACGGGGGTCGGCCTTGACGTCTGGACGGCGGGCGACCCCACCAATCCGCCACTGATTTTCCTGCACGGTTTTCCCGAATCGCATCGAACCTGGCGCCATCAAGTGGCAGCGCTCAGCGACCGTTATTACTGCATCGCCCCCGACCAGCGCGGTTATGCGGGATCTTCAAAGCCTGCGGAGGTGGCGGATTACCGGGTGCCCAAACTCGTTGCCGACGTGTTTGCGCTCGCCGATGCCTTGGGCATTGGGCGCTTTACGCTGGTCGGGCATGATTGGGGCGGGGCGGTGGCGTGGGCAGCGGCGCTGAAGGATCAGGCGCGGGTCGTGCGGCTGATCCAATGCAACGCCGCGCATCCCTACGTCTTTCAACACACGCTGATCTTCGACGCGCAACAGCGTGCAGCCTCGCAATATATCCGCGCGTTTCGCACGCGCGATATTGAGGGCGAAGTTGCCGCCAGGGGCCTCGATTGGTTCTTTGCCGAACGGTTCGACCATTTGCTTGCCGGGGGCGTGATGGGCAAAGCTGATCGTGCGGCGTACCTGAAGGAATGGGCCGAACCAGGCGCGCTTACCGCAATGCTGAACTGGTACCGCGCTTCGCCTGTGGCGGTTCCCGCGCCCGACACCCCCGCCGTCTCGACTCCCTTCCTCGATGCGCCCTTTCCCCGCCTGACCATGCCCGTGCTGGTGGTTTGGGGGATGGCGGACCAGGCGCTGCTCCCGTGCCAGCTTGACGGGCTGGATGTTCATATCGACAATCTGACGATAATACGGGTGCCAGACGCAGGCCATTTCGTGCCATGGGAAGCGCCAGGTGCGGTCAATGCGGCGGTCGAGGCGTTTCTAATGTGAACTGGTCACCACGAGTATAGCGATGCAATGCAGCGATGCGCACGACCGTCCCGATATTACACGCCATGCTGGCGATGACGGCAGATAGTCATCGCTATTCCCCAGCAATCACGCACCCGCTCGCGCCCTGAAACCGTGCGCTGCGGCTGGCTAGCAACGGTACAGTTCCCGTCACTGTGCGCGTTTCAGGATCATCGTTCACCGACACAATCTCCATCCCCGGTTCAAAATCCGTCTTGCAGCTGTCAAGGTCACGACCCTGAACATAACGGCATGAACAACCGATGCGCGCGGCATAGGATGCGCCAACATCCGCCTGCGCCTTTAACGTGGGATAATACCAAATGGCGAGCGCCGCGATAAGTGCGAGGCCGACAATTATCCACAGCCGCCACCTGCGGCGCACGGGCGGGATTGTTTCTTGCGGTGAAGGGCTGCTATCCATGCGCCCCATGAACCGCAAAATCATTGCAGTGGCAAGTGGCGTGCTGGCGTTCGGGGTCGGCGCGGCGATGCTTTGGCCGGGCGCTGGGGCGACTGTCGCTGCGCCCGCGCCGCCCAGCGGCGCTAGCTGGCCCGAGGTCGCCAGCGTCAAGGCGCCCATTACTGCGCTGTTCGACGACCGCGAAGCCATGGGCGAAACCCGCGCTCTGCTGGTCCTGCGTGATGGCAAGGTCATTTACGAACGCTATGGCCCGGGCTTTAATGCCGACAGCAAGCTGATCAGCTGGTCGATGGCGAAAAGCATTACCGCCGCGCTGATTGGTTTCCTGGTCGCCGACGGCCGCCTTGCGCTTGATGCACCGGCACCGGTTGCTGCGTGGCAGCGGTCGGGCGACCCGCGCGGAAACATCACGCTGCGCCATCTGCTCCACATGTCGGCGGGGCTTGAGCATGTCGAGGTAGTCGATCCGGCGTGGGAGGGCGACACTGTCGCCATGCTGTTTGGCGCGGAAGCCCGTGACATGGCCGGATTTGCCGAGGCAAAGCCCGCCGTCGCCAAGGCGGGGGAGCAATATAACTATAGCTCGGCTACCAGCGTCATTCTGGCGGACATCCTTGCCGATACGCTGGCACCCGGCGGCGACGCGGCGGCACGGCGCGATGCCGTGCTCGAATTTATCCGCGGACGGCTGATCGAACCGACTGGCATGACCAGCCTGACGCCCGAATTTGATGCCGCCGGCACAATGATCGGCGGGTCGATCATGCACGCCACCGCGCGTGATTATGCCAGGTTTGGCGAGCTGTTGCGGGGCAAGGGCATGGTCGATGGCCAGCGGTTGCTGCCGCAAAGCTGGATTGATTTCATGCGCACGCCATCGGCAACCGATGGCGGCTATGGCGGCCATATCTGGCTCAACCGCGCGCGTCCGGCGGGGTCCGATGCGGCACTATGGCCCCAAAGCGGGCCAAATGACCTGTTCGCCTGTATCGGTCATCAGGGTCAGTTTATCATCGTGTCGCCATCACAACGGCTGACCGTCGTGCGGCTGGGCATTTCACGCGATGGCGACCAGCTTCCCAACGCGCGGGACAAACTGCGCGCCATGATGGCGGGGCTTTGACATCATTCCCGTTCCCCCGCCTGCGCGGGGAAGCGGGTTCGTCAAGGAAACAACAGTCCCTCGTCCCAACTATCCGCCGCGCGCACAAATGTCCGCCGTTCGTGCAACCGGAACGTCTGGTCCTGCCAGAATTCAAACCGGTCCGGGATGATGCGAAAACCGGACCAGTGCGCCGGGCGCGGGACATCGCCCACGGCATAACGCGCTCCCGCCTCGGCCACGCGTTTCAGGAAATGGACGCGGCTGGGCAGCGGGCGGGACTGGTCCGACGCCCATGCCCCGATCCGCGAATCGCGCGCGCGACTTGCGAAATAGGTGTCGGCCTCGGCATCGCTGACTGGTTCTACCGCGCCCTCGATCCGGATCTGGCGGCGCAGGCTTTTCCAGTGGAATAGCAGGGCGGCCTGCGGGTTAGCCGTCAGCGCCAGCCCCTTGCGGCTTTCCAGATTGGTATAGAACACAAACCCGCGTTCGTCATGGCCCTTCAGCAGCACCATGCGTACCGACGGGCGACCATCGGCATCAACGGTTGCGACCGCCATCGCATTGGGGTCTTCAGGTTCGCTGGCCACGGCTTGCGTGAACCAGCTGTCGAACAGAGTGAATGGCGTTTCGGGCATACGCTGTCCCCTAAACCCGCGCGGCGGCAACACAAGGGTAATCAAGCCGCTTGTCGGCTGCGCCCTTGCACCCTAGCTATGCGCGCATGGCAAATGATCCCTATTCCACATTGGACGTAGCGCGCGGCGCGAGCGAGGCAGAGATTAAATCGGCCTATCGCAAGCTTGCTAAACAGCTTCACCCCGATGCCAACAAGAATAACCCCAAAGCATCCGAGCGTTTTTCCGACGTGACGCGCGCTTATGATCTGCTGAGTGACAAGGGCAAGCGTGCGCAATTCGACCGGGGTGAGATTGACGCTGATGGCAATCCCGCCATGCCCTATGGTTTTGGTGGCGGTGGCGGGCCACAGGGCGGCTTTCGCGGTGATCCCCGCGCAGG
>Ga0105045_10000945_pt1 | contig 22834 bp, 26 predicted proteins | sample MAT02_FD_78089 | JGI IMG/M metagenome (GOLD analysis project Ga0105045, IMG submission 78089) | Freshwater microbial communities from Lake Fryxell liftoff mats and glacier meltwater in Antarctica - MAT-02 (megahit assembly) | ecosystem: Environmental > Aquatic > Freshwater > Ice > Liftoff... | reverse complement strand
CTTTTAGCTTATTTAGCTATTGAGCGATTGGGGGACGGTTCTCGCATAACTGCATAACTTTTTAATCGAGTTTATGAGGCTAATGCTTAGTTAGTTGATTAAAAGTTATACAGTTATGCGAGAACCGTCCCCAATCGTTATAGCCGGTTTTATCGAATACGTAACAGGCGACGAAATCCTTGTGATTTTTTTATCTGAAATACATGATAAAAGTAACACCCTAGCCTATGCCAAACGCGATTTAAAAAAGTAAAAATAGTTATTGCTTCCTCGTAGAAAAAAAAAGATTGCACCAAAAACTACAATTGTAGTATGGTTGTTTTTTATATCGGAGAATGTATGACAAAAAGAGCGTTTGGCGAGTTGGAATCTGAGATACTTTTCATCCTGAAATCAGGGGAAAGAAAGACCGTTAAAGATGTCCATAAAATTTTAGGCGAAAAAGACAATTATAACACAATTATGACGGTGATGAGTCGACTTGCTGAAAAAAAACAGCTAACCCGCGAAAAATGTGGAATTCACTATGAATATTGGCAGGCTTCAACAAATTCGCTTTCATTCTTAGATAAAATAAAACAAAAGTTTTTTGGTGTTAAAACATCAGCATTGGTCTGTCATTTGATCGAATCATCTGATGATCTTACATTAAGCGATTTGGCCGAAATGGAAAAATTTATCCAAAAGAAAAAGGAATCTTAAATGATTTTTAATGCGTTTAGATTAATTGCAATCTTAATGAATTCGATCCTTGTATTTTTTACTGTAGCCTTTATTTTGGAAGGTTTTTTGGCTTTATTTAGGATCACCAATCAAAGACTAAGCGCAACTCTACGACTTATTCCCTTTATTTTCTTAATTCTTGATAGGATTTTTATCGATTTTAATTTTGTCAATTGGATGAACCCTTTGGGTTGCGATACATGTATACAAAAGATGTTGCTCAATTCATTTTTTCCAAGTCTAAAGGAGTATCTTGTCGCACAAAATACTTCCCTTATGAGTTACCTGACTAAGGATGGATTGGTGCTAATTTCAAATGGATTGTTTTTCCTGTTTTGTTCGGTTACCTTTTTTATTTTTTTCCAAAAGGTTTATCGAATTTTGGTTCAGAGCAGGCTATTAAAATCTATTATTACAACTGGCACCCCTGGCAATGGTTTAGTTAATAATGCAAAGCTTGATTTTGAATTGAAAAAAGCATCTGTTAATCTAGTTGTTAGTGATCAAGTCTCTATTCCACTTGCAACGCATACTAGAAAAATTATCCTTCCAAAAAATACGGTTGAAGATGTAACAGAAAGCGAATTGGAGTCTATTGTTGCGCATGAATTGGAGCACATCATTCAAAAAGATTCACATGCACGCTTGAGCATTGAATTAATCTCTGCTGTTTTTTGGTGGGTTCCTACTTTGTGGTGGAAGGAAAAGATGATCGAGAACCAAGAAATTGCCTGTGATCAAAGTGTTTTAAAATATGGTTTGGACTATGAAACTCTAGCCTCATCTTTGATTAAAGTGGCACGAGAGGCAAAATCAATAAATGCTGAAACGCTTTGCTTTTTTTCGGGCAAAAAAAATAGCTCCATGGTGCGTTTAAGAGCCATGCTAGGTTTTTCGACGGGCAGTAAAAAAATTATGAGTATCTGCCTTACAGGCATTTTGTTGGAAATTCTACTATTTCTAATGTGTAAAGGATAAAACTAAAAGTTAAAATAAAAAAATTTAACAATAAATACTACAAGCGTAGTTAACAAAAAAAAGGGAGTTTTTTATGTCTAAAGAAAATTTTGGATTAGATATTGTAGATGCATTTGCAGGACCTTTTATTTATCGGACTGTTTTCACAAAAAGTTGCCATATGGGACTCATTGGCGGAACTGCCTATGGTATTACCAAAGCTGTTTCAATTGTAACACAACCAATTTTTGATAAAATTCCATACATTGGTGAGGTTGCTCATCAGTTTACGAGGGGAGTCATTATAAGGACAATCTATACAGGTAATTTGCAATCAGGATTAGTGCTTGGGGTGACTTATGCAGTTGTTGAAGGGGCATCGACTCTATTTAAGAAAATCATTGATAAAACGCGTTTAAAGGATACACTACCTACCGGTTGGGGTTCTGAAATTTATGGTGCCTTTTGGTCGGAATTAAACAATACTTTTGCAGCTGGTATTCAAGAGGGAGCAGTTCATGCAGTTGCTAAAACAGTTTCGCTAATATTTAAAAAGGCGATCACTGATGCAAATCCATCAAATACTTACGGTTTGGAAAGTGCCGGTGTCTTTGTTAAGGGATTTGTTGCAACAACGATCTTGACGGCCAATCCCGTTTTGGGAGCAACCAATGGGGTGTTATCGCTAACCGCTTTCCACATTCACGCCCTCTACATGAGCCACACCAGATAATTAAATAACCATTATGAATTATTGAAATTGGGATTTCAAAGCAATTAATTAGTTAGCTGCCAAGCAGCGAAAGCATGTAGCCGCGGGTGTGAACCCGCGGGTTAATTAACCTGAAAATAAGCCACGAAGGTGGCGACAGAATTAACACTAAATACGTAATTCCTTTTTAAATAAATATTTACACTGGAAAAGGAATATCGTGTAATTTAAGTAGTTGGATGTACTAATGCTTCGCGATGTCAGTCACTATCTTATTCATAATAATGCTTTACATTTTAAACTTTATTTTATAAAAATAGACCTTAATTTAAATTACTTAAGGTTAATTAATGAATTGTCTTATTCCTACATTTTCTCTCTTCTTTGCTTCTATTATTGAAATTTTATATCCTGAAAACTTGGAAAAAATGGATCAGGTAATTGCGTACGAAGGGGATAAGATGAATATTATCGTCCCTCAATGTCCTCTGGCATTAGGTTCGCTAAATATTCAGCCGAAATCAACTTTTAAGAATTTTTCTGAATGGAAAGACGCTGAAAAAAAAGAAAGCTATGACTTGATTCAAGATGTTATTCAAATTTGGGAAAAGAGGGGAATAAAAGACGATCACTGATGCAAATCCATCAAATACTTACGGTTTGGAAAGTGCCGGTGTCTTTGTTAAGGGATTTGTTGCAACAACGATCTTGACGGCCAATCCTGTTTTAGGTGCAACCAATGGGTCGTTATCGTTAACCGCTTTCCATATTCATGCCTTCTACATGAGCCACACTAGATAATTAAATAACCGTTATGAATTATTGAGGTTTCTAATTTTTTTAACATGAAGACACAAAGACATGAAGACTTCTTAGGATTTCAGATGCTGTTTTTAAAAAGAAATAAAAAATTCAGAGACCTCAATAATTCATTGCAGTCTTTTCCACGTTTTGGAAGTGGGTATAGGGTATACACCTCATTTTCATTGTCATAAATTAATTTTAAATGCTAGGATTTGCTTTTCAAAAAAAAGAGGTTTCTATGCATATTTCGAATTGTTTTCCGGCTCACCCTTCGGAAATTACACAAGATGAAGAGAAAAAAAACGTCATAGATAATGCAATTATCGAAGTTTATAAAAGACTTATCTTAAGATTTCCTCGACGTGAAATTCCAGGTTCCGAAATTAAATTTTGCGGCATTAAAGCCACAATATTTCCTGATGGTGCACTTGGTTGTAGTACAAAAGTTGGAACTTTCTTCACTACATCAAAAGAGTCGGGCTACATCACAACGTTTAGTTATATGAATCGTATTAATAATGAAAATTACAACCTCCATACAATAACAGCAGGCACTCATTTTTTAAGCGATGATTTAAAAGTAGCCAATGAATACAAGACAAATGTATTGAATATCGCGATGGAAAAACTTTCCGAAAAAATAGGTCGTGATGTGGGTTTTCATGAGATTGCCATTATTGCCTATGATGAAAAAATTGGATATCCTAAAAATTTTAACGAATGTGTCTTTGATGAGTATATTACTCAAAAAGAAGAACAACAATTCAAATTCGAATTTCTATTTGAAGGCAATAAACATTCATTTTGTTTTAATGTATTAGGCTATGATCGCAATTTTAAATTATTTAAATAGGAGTTTGTATGAATGTTAGCGGTTTATTTTCAGGTTTAGTCTCTTCATTTTATAGAGATGAAAAAAAAGAAGCCATAAGTGATCTTGCAAAAACGGAATGTTACAATAGACTTGTGTTAAGATTTCCACATCGCGATATTAAAAAAGATGAAATCCAAGTTGTTGATATTCAAAAAACAAAATTTATGGATGGATCGCTGGGATGTTCTACTGGTGGGGGAATGTGCACCCAAGCAATAGAAGAGGGTTATATTATAACTTTAAGCTATGAAAAGGCTTTTTACCGTCTTAACACAACAAAGGGGACTTATTTTGCTAGCGATGATTTAAAAACCGGTCATAAGTATGAGACAAATGTATTAAATATCGCGATGCAAAAGATGACCGAAAAAATAAAAACCTATGTTGGTTTCCATGAAATCATCATCGATTCTTTTGAAGTAAAATCCGGACGTAAATTGTGTTACATGGAATGTAAAAACCTTGATGAATATATGGCACAAATTGAAGAAACACACTACGCATTCGATATTTTATTTGAAGGCAACAAATATTCCTTTTGTTTTCTCGAAAACGGCGAAAATAGAACCGATCAAAATTCTTAATCACTTAAGTTTGGCCATGAAACCTCTAAGATCTATTATAAGCCAGGCTCTAGGCCTGCCTTATAATAGATCTTAGGATGTTGTAATTTAAGCAACTTGCAATCTTAGCTTAATGTGTATGGACGTCAAGCGCCAGCTATTGCCCTTGCCATTTTTTGAAAAATAAAATAATGAAAAGGAAAAAGCACATACCAATAAATGCGTCCAAAAAGACCTTTCGGACGAAATGTCGCTGTTTGCACAAGATACCATTCTTGATTGACTTTTTCCACTCTAAATTGAAGCCATGCTTCCCCTGGTACTTTCATCCTTGCAAAAAGAATTAAATCGCCACTTTCCTTATCAGCGTGGATCACCCTCCAAAAATCAATGGAATCTCCTGCATCGATTTCAGATGGATCTCGCCTTGTTCTATTCAAGCCAACCCCACCAATCATTTGATCAAATAAACCTCTCAAATACCAAATCCAATTGAAGGCATAGTAACCGGTACTTCCACCAATCTTCCAAATCCTTTTAATGGCATTATCTTTTGAATCTTTAATTAACTCTCTTCTTTCATCTTTTAAACAGCCCATCTTTGGTACTTGAAGGTAATATTCCATGTAAGGGTCATTCTTTTCGATTTGCCATGAGTCGATCCAAACATAAACAATTTCTTCTTTTTTAATCTTTTGAAAGGCGATTCCAAGAGCTTGATTATAAGTCAAGCATGTGTGAGGAATGATTTTTTGGATTTCATCCAATTTTACAACGGTATTTGTCTTCATGCTTTCAACAAGATAGGAACAAAGTGAATAGGGAACAGATGTAATAAATACCAACCAATAGCTTGATAAACGGGGAGTGAGGAACGGAACTTTGATAATCCATCTTTTAAGATCACGAAATTTTGAATAGTTAAGCATCAATTCTTTAAATGTGAAAATATCAGGGCCGCCGATGTCAAAAATTTTATTAAGACATTCGAGGTTAAGAAGTACACCGGATAAATAAAAAAGGGCATCAGCAATAGCGATCGGTTGACAAGAAGATTCAACCCACTTCGGAGCTACCATGAATGGAAGTTTTTCGCATAAGTCTCTGATGATTTCAAAGGATGCACTGCCATCACCTATAATGATGCTAGCTCGCAAAACAGTATAGGGAATACCACTATTTTTTAAGGTTTTCTCAACTAACAGTCGTGATTGTAGATGTGGAGAGAGATGCTTTTCGTCATTAATTATCCCACTTAAATAGATAATTTGTTTAATTTGAATAGGTTTGATATTCTTTAGAAAATTTTCTACGACCTGAATTTCAGTGTTTTTCAAGTTACTACCGGCGTCTGACATAGAATGAACAAGATAATAAACAACTTCTAAATCTAAGGGTAGATCTTTAAAAATGTCAGAATTTCTTAAATCCCCATAAACATATTCCAAATTGGGTCTTTCATCGTTAAAAATTTTGAAATTAACTTGACGGCACAATGCATAAACTTGATGGCCTTGATTTAAAAGATCGTGAACCAACTTTTTTCCAACAAATCCTGTAGCACCTGTAACTAAAACCTTGGCCATGCACCCACCCTTTCTTATATAAACGTTCTTATCAATCTGAAGAAATCTGATAATAGATTATTTCATAGAGGTCATGATTTTTGCTCTATGATGTAAGATTTCTATAATTGCTGATATTTTCAACGTCCCAAAAGAGCTAGTCCAAGGCCTGCAACAATTAGGGCAATACCTCCAATAATGTACCACATGGTATTTTGAGAAAACTTGCCAGATACAGTCTCTACAACTTTTTCTCCGACGGATCGAGATGCGTTAATACCAAATCCTAAAACTACGATTCCGACAACTAAAAGTATAATTCCTAAAATATTCATAAAATCCTCCAATGTAAGTAATAATTTTAAACTACCAGATCAGATCTTTATTTCAATCACCAAAATAATTTCTTTTGTACTATTGCATTTTTAAAAATATTTGGCGGGGGTGAATATTTGCCGCTTTGAAGCAACAAAGGCTTTTAAGGCCTCGCTTTCTGTGCAAACATAGTCAACGTTAAGATTTTTTAATAAATGTTTCTCTTCGATGTATTGAATACGCGTGATGATCTTGATATCAGGATTTTCACGGCGTGCTGCATGAATGATCTTTATAATTTTTGCAGTTTCAGGAATGGTTATGCTTAGATGGCTTGCTTCTGCAATGTGAGCGTCTTTAAAAATATTAGTAAATTTTTTTTATATTACTTAAAAATCACCCTTGGTAAAGCTTAAAATTTGTTCCCTAATAAATATAATTGGACAATTTGGAGTGAGGTGGTTTGCAAAATGTTTTAGGCCTAATTTTTTTAATGTGAAAAAACATTCTTTTTAGCTTCTTTTACAAATTGTTTAATGCAATATTGTAATTTATCAGAACTTAACCTTAAAAACTTCCCCTTTAATGGCAGCAAACTCATGGGAGTACAGTTTACAAATACTCTTTTAAATGCTGCGGATTTTAGAAATACAGATTTAACAGGTACGAATTTTGATCATTGCGATCTATGTAAGGCAGATTTTATAGGTGCCACAGCTTATGATATTGATTTAAAGATTAATAAAATCAAGAAGGCGAAGTTTTCCCTTGGGGGGGCCCGACCGCTACTTCGTTGCTTTGAAATTACGATCAGCTAAAAAGGAATGAATAAATGATAATAAAAGATTGGATTGACCGATTACTCGATAAGACAATAATTTTTTCCTTTGATCGCTCAGGATTTAAAAGACACTGCAAAGATCCCCTTGAATTAATTGATTTATCGCATCAGCATGCAATTGTAACAGGAGCTAGCAGCGGTATTGGTTTAGCTACAGCTAAAGGCCTTCTTAAACAAGGAATGAGTTGTGAATTGATCGGAAGAGATTTGGAAAAACTAGAAAATAACTACAAAACAGATTCTTTTGTTTTAGGTTCGAAATGTTATTCGCTAGACATGAGTGATTTAAAGGGCGTTTACGCATTTGCTCAAGATCAAGTAAAAGCACCGGTAGACCTTATTATCCATAATGCAGGGGGCATGCCCACAGCCCTTACACTAACTCAAGATGGATATGAAGAGATGTTTGCTTCCCAAGTTTTAGCGCCTTTTATTTTAACAAAGGCTCTGATCGATTTAGGAAAGCTTAAAAAAGGTTGTCGTATTATTTTTGTTTCATCAGGCGGAATGTATTTACAGAAACTTGATCTTTCCGATCTAGACTTTACAAAAAAATCTTACGATAAGTATACAGGCTATGCCAATGCAAAACGTGCTCAGGTTATCTTAAATGAATTATTCTCAAAAAAATATCCACAATATTTATTTAGTGCAATGCATCCCGGGTGGGCCGATACTGCGGGCGTTCGCTTGTCTATGCCATTATTTTATAAAATACTAAAAAACCGTTTGCGTACAAGTGAAGAAGGTGCCGATACACTTTTATTCCTTGCAACGAATCCGGATTATCCAAACGGGAAATTTTGGTTTGATCGAAAACAAGCTGAAACAACAATTTGTAATTTTAAAAAATCAAGCCAAAGTGAAAAAGAAGAGCTTTGGAATTATTGCGAATCAATTTTTAATAAAATAACATCATAGAAAATAATCGGTATAAAAATGAAACAAAAAAAGTTATGGATTTCGTTAATCTTATTTGTCTTGCTCACTTTCTTGATTCAAGTCATTGGAGGTTTTTGGACAAGGGAGTCAATTACGACGTGGTATCCTACATTAGTTAAGCCTTCATGGAATCCTCCAAGCTTTGTTTTTGGGCCTGTATGGACAGTTTTATATATAATGATAGCAATTTCTGGCTGGCTAATCTACCAAGCTTACGATTCACATAAGCGTAACGTTACTTTGATCCTTTATGGAATTCAGCTTTCTTTAAATTTTATCTGGTCGTTTCTTTTTTTTTCATTACGTAGTCCGGTTTTAGCAATGATCGATATCATCTTGCTTTGCTTTGCTTTGGGCTTAACTATCATTAAGGCTTGGTCTGTGCGTCCCTTAGCAGCTCTTCTATTGATTCCTTACTTGATGTGGGTGATGTACGCAACAACGCTTAATATTGCAATTTGGTGGCTTAATAAATAGTTACTGCCAAAAATATCGAGTTGCAAGAGTTGCAATCAAACTTACCATTGCTCCCATAAAACTTCCCCAGGCCATGTCTACAAGAGTTAACTCCCAAGGCCAACCTTTAAGTGTGGCTTGATTTGTCAAATCATAGGTTCCGTAGGTAACCAGCCCAAAAAGCAATCCTAGTAATAAAACTGGAAAATATCCTGTATTGTTTCTTAATGCAGGTAGGACAACGAATACGTTAAGTGCCGCTGCATAAAGAACATAGAAAATAATAGCCGGCAAGAATGACATAGAATGAGCTAGCAGATGACCAATTTTTGGCTCATAAAAACTTTTAAGCATAATCCCAAGCCACACACCATCAATTAAAATCATAGAGATCAAGATGATACAATAAGAAAAATAAGCCATTTTCTACCCCTTTTGTCCTTTTTTATTACGTATACAACTTTCATTATAATAGTACCATTATTATTTTCTTCAATCCCCCATTACTATAGCATTATGACTTTTTACCAATAAGGCCTTGAGAACGTTGTGTAGTAAATTGCGAAGTGTCTCTGTTATTCGTAATCTGCTTTTCTTGTGATAAAAAAAATTTGAAGTTTAATAGTCTTGCATCCATTTCGGTATTTCTTTATAATCCTCTAATTCAAGCTTTTAAGGCTTGGTTTAAAAAGAGGAATCTTATGTTCAATAAATTTTTTAATATTTGTCTTTCATTAATACTTGTAACTCTACCAATAGCTGCAGAAAACCATCATAGCAGTTATTCTTCATGGACTTTACTTCCTAAGTGCTCACCACAACTTCAAAAGCATCTTAATGCTATTCTTGAAATTCCTGAAGCTAAAAAATTAGTTGAAGGCATTCAAAACGAAGGACCTATTCAAATAGTTGCTGAAAGAACAAAGCTTTCTCGCCAATTTGGAGCTTTTTGGGATCCTGACAGAAGATTGATTGTCATTGATACATCTTTAAATCAAAGTGATGGATCGATCATTGGTTCCATGTTATTTGAACTTCATAACGCATCGGTAAATGCCAAGATCAATCAGTTGAATCGATTAGCAGCGACCGGGGGCACTAATAAAAGTGATTATATAAGGTCTATGGAATATCTTGAATATTTAAATTCATTAAATGCATCTAAGATTTCTGAAAAAGGGATACAGATGGGGATTTTTCCGCATGATGCTTATTTATCAACTTACTCTAGCTTTAGCGAACATTTTAAGGCACAAAGAGAGAGCGGCCACTCAGATGCCTTCGCCCATAATTTTGATATCTGCAAAAAATTCGGCTAACAATTTTTTAATTTTTTTCAGGATATTCAGGATCGCTAAAGCGGCAGACCCAAGCAGGATAATATCAACCTTTAATATTGCAATGGGGTTGAAATTATCCTGCTTGGGTGCGCCGCTTTAGCGATCCTGAATATCCTGAAAAAAATCAGATCTTATTTACCGCTTCTACTTCAATCTTTAAAATTTTATGTATTAATTCCTTTATAAGTCATTTATACCGTCAGGATGACCTTTTTAACGCAAAGGCGCAAAGGAAAATAAACTTTCGGTGTTCAAAGAGTTATTTTTATTCTTTGCATCTTTCTAGCCTTTGCGTTAAAAAAAGGAAAAAAAACGGTTTATATTTTTACTTTCAAGTAGCATCAGTATATAACAAGAAAGTGTAAATAATGATTATTCCCAGATTGTAGCATCTTTTAGGGCTTCCGGGTATTCTTTTTCCAGCTTTTCGATAAGCGATTTATGTGCAGGTAAAACAAAAACATCCATAAATGTCTTAGCGTTTTCCTTATCTCCTGTTTGGTCTGCAATCATCCCAAGAGCTAATGCTAAAAAATTTGAATCTTCTGTTTTGATCTCAGTATGAAAATCTTCACATAACTTTTCAAAAATTAACTTATGAATCCCATTTGCTTTGAACGCATTCTTTTTATGATTTTTTGTACATTTATTAAAGAGTTCTTTAAAATCCCAACCCTTTTTAATTCCCATAGTTAAAGCTTCTGTCATTTCGAAATTAATGTTAGCGACAGCTAATTTCCGTTCCGCCGTTAGATAAGAATCTTCAGCACTTTTTGAATTTGGTTGTTTCTTAGTCATATAGCTCCCTCCTTGTAATAGTTGCTTAATCGGATAAATACATTTAAATTAGACTTTTGTCAATATAAACAGTTTTAATGGTTTAATTGTCAAAAATAGAAACAAATCTATTTAGTAGCATCTCTGCTCAAATCTTTGATTTCTGCTGCTAATTGTTGCATTTCAACAACTATTTCAGAGGATGGAGTCAGTTTTTTGCAAAGTTTTTTTAAACGACCGCTCATTCTCATAAAACTTTGTTTTTGAGATCCATGCTCTTGTTTAAAAAGAGATAATTCTTTATTTGTTTCTTGAAGTGCGTCAATAGTCTTTTGCATTTCTGCAACTGTTGATTCCATGTTGATTCCTTATGATGTGAGATCAATTGTGCTGGTTTATCTCATTATAAGCCAGCACTTATAGTAAGTCACAATCTACTTGATGGATTTCTATTTACGAAAAGCTGATAGAAAAATAAAATGACCATAGCGCCTACTAAGGACATAAAAAAACCGGCAGATTGACCTTCAGGATATAGACTTAAACCATCACCAATAAATTTGCCAACTAAAGCGCCTGCAATACCAAGCAATGTTGTCATGATAAAACCTTGAATGCTTTTACCAGGCACGATTGCTCTTGCGAAAAGCCCAACAAAAAAACCAATAATGATTGTTCCAATAATTTCCATAAATCCTCCTAAATTTAATAAAACGTTAATATTTGGATAAAACCATTAAGCGAAAATTTTTACAAGCAGGAAGTGTAAAAAAAATTTTTAAACCCATTATGCTCCAAGTTAGTGAACTCTATTTACATAAACGATAGCTCATGTAATATAACTTTAAAATCAGAGGCTCTAGCATGAACTGTCTATCTAAATTTGTATCTAATTCATCTCACGTAATTTCTGAGGTTCATCGCGCAAATGAGTACCTCAATTATGTAAATTAAGATTATATAATTTACATAATTGAGGTACTCATTTGCGCGATGAACCAATTCTTTCACAAGTCAATAAGAGAATGAACAATCTGTTAAGTGCTGATTTTTTTTTACAGATTAAAGATGTATACCGAATAAAAAGATGTAGTCCAAATTTATTTCATTTTTTTTACTTTCGATTAGCCATAATATAGGTGCCTAACCACCTAACTTGATTTGGATAAATTCCATTTGGTGCGTGTATAGGCAATTTGAAAACCATTTTTTTCAGCATTCATCTGAGATTGGCTGCCGGGATTTGCTACAAGCATTGCCAAGGTACATCCACGCTCTATTGCATCATTTAAACGCGCTTTAATCAAAGCGTTTTGCCCACCTTTATTTCGTCCTTCAGGTATTGTGCTATCTGATGCAAGAAGAGCAACGTCATCATAAATATAAAGAAGACCCGTTGAAATGGGCTTATCGTTATAGTGAACAAAATAAGGAGTTGCCCCAACACTTTTGCACGATAATTGACTATAGTTATACATTAAATCTTTGACATCGAGCGCATCTTGGCACCATCCTTCAACACTTGTTGATGCCCAAAGATTCTCTTCACCATCATTCATTTTTCTAGAGCTGATCTTAGATCCAATCGTTGCTTTTTTTTCATCTTCATTTGAAAGTTGTTTATATAAAATGTTGGTCAATTCAATTGGCTGATAACCTTTATTAACGAGGATCTCTAAAAGGCCAAGATCTGCCATTGGACTGACCTCATGACAGACAAGTGCACCTAATCGATTGTAAAATTTTTCTAAAATTTCAAGGTCAGCTTCTATTGAGGAACTAAAAAGACCAAGACCAAAAGTTTGGGTAAAAAGGGATTCGGCCCCATCATACATTGCATATGTACCATTAACATCTATCCATTCAGCCTGACTATCAGGAATCATTTTTAACCTAGCTTTTATAAATTCAGCATTTGCAGAAGCTTCAGTTCGTTCAAGTTTCTGTGAAAGCAATTTATTCGAATGATAGATCATTTACTTAATCCATGTATTGTTTTTTTGGCTAATGAAATATGAAAATTGTGTCCTAATAACTTAGGAGCTAGCCCATATTTTTCCCTTAATTTTTCAAGTTCAGGGGACTCCACTTCTAAAATCGCATAGCTTATACCATCGACAAGGTTTATAACTTTAATATCTTTTAAAGTGAAATGAAAATATTGACCCACTTCTTTTGGTTTAATGTGTTCATTTTCGTAAAAGACGCTAATGTGGGCTCCCGGTGCTTCTTTATTACGAAAATAGGGAGGTTCAATATAACCTATTTCTTTTAGTCCAAGCATTGGAAAAAGAGTGTGCACATAGCCATCATCAACTTTTAGGTAAACATAACCGTCAGATTTTAAAACCAGTTGTCCATCAGTTGGTAAATTCTCTTTAGCATATTTTACTGCCTCATCCCATAATGGATTAATCGTATAAGATGTAGATTCTTTGTCTTCTTTAGGTGTACCATCAGGTATACCTTTAAAGGCAATTACACCCAAAATAATAGCGAGAAAGATGTATCTTAAATATTTTAAATTCTTTACCATTTGTCCCCATCCTTAAAATTTTTTTCTAACTCTCATTATAGTTCAAAAGGGCGATCGGAAATCGCAATGCAACAGCTTCAACATAAGTTTCATGCATGATGGTATCTTCATCAACTATTTTTAAATCAGACATCTCGTATTGAAGACAACGAACTAAATGCGATTTCACAATTTATGAAATCGCAAAATAACCTCAATTTAAAATGCATTTTAATCAAGTATGAATTTAATGTATTGCAAAATAAAAGAAAATCATTCAATTTACGAGCTATGATCGTAACCCAAGAAAAAATTAATCAGCTTCAAAAACGCATGAAAATTTTGAATATTCATGATAATGATCTGATTGAAAAATTCATTTTAGGCTCCGGCACCGGCGGACAAAAAATTAACAAGACAAGCTCTTGTGTTTATCTTAAACATATTCCAACAGGAATACAGCTCAAATGCCAGCAAACGCGCTCGCGTGAATACAATCGCTACCTGGCGCTGATTGCTCTTTGTGAGCGCCTTGAAAAAAAAATGAGCGATGAAATAAACGAAAAAATTCACGAAAAAGAAAAAATTAGACGTCAAAATAAAAAGCGCACCTATTCAAATCAGGAAAAAATGTTGGAAGGTAAAAGAATTCGTTCCAAAACAAAAACGTTACGCGCTAAATTCAAAAACCATGATGAATAATTGGGGTCTACTTACCCCAATTAGGATGGAAAGTTTATTATTTAATTTCTTTTAATTTAAAGTAAATTCTGGAATCATCTGAAGAGACGATCATGTTAAAAACTTTTCCGTAATACGGGTTAAAACCAATTTTTGTAGATGCAGGAACGATGCATTCTGTAACCATTGAATGGACAATGCTATCTAAAGCCAAATTAATCACTTTTGTTGGTGTCAGCCACGAAATAACAATTCCATTATCAACCGATAAATAATTAGAGATGTCTGTATAGATCCCATCTGCATTTTGCATGTTTAAGAAGGATGCTGAGCATGTTCCTACTTTTTCATTAGTATAGGAGTTATAAAGTGCAGCTCTTCCTGCGAGGTACGAAGAGGCTATAGTTGAACTACTACTTGAAACGTTGGAAGTCGGGATTTCAATAAAACTATCAATAAAATCTTGGATAATTAAATAGTAGGACAAATTTTTATGTTTGCAACCTTTCTGCCAATTTTTATCAACTGAATCATTTTCGCTATATGTAAAAGAAGGTACACATACAAGCAAAAAAAGTAGTAAAGTAGGTACAAAGCTCTTTTTTAAAAAAAACATGATTTTCTCCTTATTTTTGAATGGGTTTTGTTGTGAATGTCAAAATCTATATATTTAAATTTTAATTTGAGCTCAATCTCTTTCCTCAACTTTTACTCATAAGAAGTTGCTTACAAACAAAGTCCCTGATAAGATCTTAAATTTAAACAGGAGAAATTAATGAAATTTTTTACAACTTTACTTTTAGCTTTTGCTACATTTTTTGGGTGCGCACATGCTACTGAAGAGACAGAACACTTGTCCTATTATTGGAGCGGTGATGAGGATGATTTAGATCTTTATATAAAACTTCAAGACGGTCTTGAATTTCTTGATGAATACACGACAACTAATTATTATAATGGCGCATGCTGTGAACTGGTTATTAAGCCGATTCCAGGCGTTGTTGTTCTCTCAGAGGAGGGTGTTGAACTAACTAAGATTAAATTTAAAGTCATAGTATTGAATACTGATAACCCTCACCGAGTGATTTGTAAAATCTTCATAAACAACTGTTATAATGGGATATTTTCTTATAAAACTAAAGAAATATCCACCGAAATTGTATTGCATACCCCATCGATTGACACCACAGAACAACCGGTATTTTACCTGCTTGAAGATAGCTTTAATGAAAGAGTTGTCACTTTTAAAAACCTCTTTCCCTGCCTTATATAAAATAGATACCGGCGATTTGTCGCTTATCCTTAAAGTCTGACATATCTTTTTAAATGTTGGTTTTACAGACCTCGATGAGAATTTTTTTAATACCTAGGCCTCTCGCTTCGCTTTGGCCTAGGTAAGTTAAACCTAATATTGAGGTCTGAAAGACCGGCATTTAATTTTGGTGTTTTAACATTAAGCATTTTTTAGTTAATCCATGAGTTCAGATAAGGGTTGTCAAGAAAAAGATCAATCCAAATGTGGCAAGAATTTACTCAAAACTTTAAACAAACAATTAATAAACTTTACCGTGATTAATCGCTTGTAGTAAATTTTATCATATGTTAAATCAACTATATATACTTAATAAAAGGATTTATATGATTAGGTCATACAGTAATTATTCTCAAGGCTATCCTCCAGTGCTAACCTCAATTTCACCCGTTCCTCAGGAACGCATTCCTTTTGAACACATTCCTTTTGAAGATGTACTAGCTCAAGGCTTTATAGAACCATCACCACATTTTCTAGAAGAAAAATTTATTCCAGAAATTTCAAATATAATTATTTCTTTTCTAAATTTTAAAGATTTTAGCGCTCTTGCACAAGTGAGCGCAGGATCAAACAATCTTATCTCAAGCCAACAGATTTACAGCGAAGGTAAAGCTAATTTAAAAACCGATAAATTCATCCGCTTTTTCAAAAATTTCACTATTTAAAACATTTGTTTTAATTGGAATAGAGATTATCTATGGCAGGCCCAGTTATGACATGCCCACATCCATCAAATCGGGAGCCATGCAATGGACAATCCCAGCTTTTTTCGCCATCATTCCAGCGAATACAGCCACCTAAATGGGGACAAAAAGCTGAATTAATGTGAATTTTATTTTGATTATCTTTATAAACAGCAATTTTCTTTAGACCCTCTCTTAGAATGATTCCCTCATTTGGCGCTAGTGCATCGACTGTTTTAATTTCTCCGGGTGTAAACCAATCTTTTAATTGGGCCATAGAATTTAGATTTTCTTGAATATATTCGGATGCCAAAGATAAAGTTTTACGAGAGGGGTCATAGAGACTTTTCCAAGGGTTATTGTTCCCTAAGATAAGATCCGGTATTAAAATTCCTGCAATGGTCCCATGAGTTATTCCATTGCCTGAATCGCCCGTCGCAATATAGATATTTTTATCCAGAGGATTAAGTCCGATAAAGGCTAATGAATCTACCGGTTCAAAGACTTGTCCGGACCATCGATATTCAATCTTATCTATCATTGGAAAATGCAATCTAGCCCATTCTTCTAAATGATTATATTTTTCATCAATTTCTTGATCTTGACCTGTTTTATGATCTTCTCCACCTATTATCAACCAATCCAAGTTGGAATCTGTTAAATTCTTTTGAATGCGGATGTAATGGTATGGATCAGGTGTGTCCCAATAAAGTCCTTTTGGAACAGAATCTTTAGGTACTGATGCAGCAATGACATAGGTGCGGAAAGCTGCTTGCTTGGTATGAATGAAAAAACGATTGTTAATAGGTGTGCAAGTTGCAACGATGACAGATTGACAAATGATTTTGGCGCCTGTTACTGTTTTAACTAAACAAGGAGTACCATCTTCAACATGGTTTACATGGGTATGACTAAAAATTTGACCGCCATTTTTTAAAATAGCTTTTATAAGACCTTGAAGATACTTCAAAATGTGAAATTGTGCCTGTCTTGGAAAACGCAAACAAGGTCCGGTATCGAATGAGCTAAAAGGAGCGCGAGGCACCATATGAACTTCCATTCCTGTTTTTTCTATGGCAACAAACTCTTTATCTAAGATTTCTTTAGAATCTCCTGGTGGAACAAAAAGGTAACCATCCACTCTTTCAAAATCACAATCAATTTGTTCTTCAAGAATAATTTTTTCAATAGTGTCTATTGCTGAAGAATGGCTCATCGCAATAAGTTTAGAGCCTTCTTCTGCGAATATTTTTTCCAAATCATCATAGCGATCATCAAGAACCCATGTTAAGTGAGCTGTTGTACGAGCTGTTTGACCCCCGGCAATAGCGCCCTGGTCTAAAACAACTACAGATTTACCATTCTTTAGAAGCGTGTAAGCACATGTAAGCCCGACAATGCCGGATCCAACAATACAAACATCTACATTTAAGTTCTTCTCTAAAGGGGAAAAAGAAGGAAGTTGAACCTCCATCCAAAGAGATTGAGTATAACCAGAATTATTACAAATTTCACCGTTTTCTAAATTTAACTCAGTCATAAAATCCTTTTTAATTTTATCTCATAAATGATTCGAACTGACCGAACTTTAAAAAAATGCCAATTAAATGTAAAATACTTTTTTTAAAACCCTATTGACTCGACTACCTCTTGCACAACTCATCAACCATCTCACCCAATATGGGCATATTCCTTGACACTACTTACCGCATGCATCCCGACATTACAACCGTCATAAGCGACAACATCTACGACGGCAAACTCAAATCAGCCCCTTCCACGCATAATAACGTCATCAAATTACCCCCAAACTATAAAGACAAACTCAAAAAAATCCAGTATCTTCTTCACCGCCCACCCTCACTTGAGTGCGGTAGCTCAGGTCCCGCTCTGTCGCTCAAATCGAATCCGGGCGATTTGCAAGACCGATTTATCGGGCAACGTTAAAATTGTACCGTAGGCTTCAGCCTGCGTTCGTTTCAACGGGTTTTAACCCTTTGTCCTTGTATCTCTTGATCGTCTATGTGCCCCCGCCTTCGGCAAAGGATTTTGCTTTGCAAACCCTTCACCTCAATTTGGACTAGAAGCTAAGAACGTTAAGGAATGAATCGTTCTTTTACCAACAACAATGATATGATTAAATATTAGATGATATATGAAAGGTGGTTTTAAAATGGGAGACTTGACCGTATCTCTCAATGGCTTTTGAACAACGGACAACGGGTTATGAGTCCGTACCCTCTTCATAAACTACCGCAAGTTACAGTAGCTGACATCAACTACTATACCCTGATAAACGTCTTTTTGTTCACCTCAATCTAATGCCATTTGATGTGGCTTGCCGTGCATATTTTGGTCCACCGCTGGTTCATGGATTTTGATATGTCTTAATGATAGAAATGCATAATAACCCGAGAAAATTCATATCATTACATACTGTGCAGTGATGTGAATCAGACTTCGCGCTTTGGGCTTAGCGATCATTATTGTCTATATTTTCTGGGGGGGGAGTTAAAGATTATTAACTGGCTCGGATATACCCCTCAAGGAAAATTTAAAAGTGGAGAATGAACATGAAAACATAAAAACGTGTCGTAAAATAATGTTTGTCAAATCATGAAAGCTTACGAAAAATCTCAATTCAAATTTAAAAATATTGTATACATCCTTCATTTCAGGCATATGATAATTTAGGGTCAATGTTGGAAAAAGGGGGTCTTTATGGCTATGTTTTTAGCATCTATTGCCTTTTTATTAGAGGTGTTTTAATAGCAGCAGTGTTGGTGCTTATTTCGTTAAGTAAAGAACATAAAGGATCATTCTCCGGTGCTGGTTGGCTTTTAATAATTGTTAGAATATTGGGAGCAATTTGCACTCTCTATTACTCGATGCATTATTATAATTTTGGTGATTTTGCGCACGCTTATCCTCAATTGATGATACCTGAAAAAAAAGCTTAAAGCATACCCCCAAGAACCAAACAATTAAATTAGGAAGATTTATTATGGCTACCCAATCTAAAGATCCTGTGTGTGGCATGATGGTCGATCCAGATCAGAGTGTTTATAAAAGTATCTATAAAGACAAACAGTATGTTTTTTGCAATAAACGTTGTCTAGATAGCTTTAAAAAAAATCCTGAAAAATATGTGCATCCGCAATCTCAACAACAAAATCAAGCGATGGATTCTACGACGGAATACACCTGTCCTATGCATCCGCAGATTGTGCAAGATCATCCAGGAAATTGTCCTATTTGTGGAATGACATTAGAACCTAAATCAGTGGGAGCTGAATCCGATAACTCTGAATATCGCGATATGTCTAGACGATTTTGGATAGGGGTTGTTTTAAGTATTCCTATACTCATCCTCGAGATGGGCGGCATGCTTCTTTCTTTAGAACGATTTATTTCCCCTCAATCATCTCGTCTAATTCAATTTGTTTTAAGTACACCTGTTGTTCTGTGGGCGGGCTGGCCTTTCTTTGAAAGAGCCTATCATTCTGTTGTTAATCGTCATCTCAATATGTTTAGCTTAATCGCCATGGGCGTTGGCGCCTCTTATATTTTTAGCGTGGTTGCATTATTTTTCCCTCATATTTTCCCATCCTCCTTACGTCATCAAGGAGAAATTCCTATTTATTTTGAATCAGCATCCATCATTACTGTTTTAGTCCTACTCGGTCAAGTTTTAGAGCTAAAGGCCAGAAGCCAAACAAGTCAAGCCATTAAAGCGCTTCTTAGCAGGGCTGCTAAATCGGCTCGGGTTGTCCGTAATGGAGAAGAAGTTGAAATTTCGATTGACCAAGTTCAAGTAGGAGATCTTTTGCGGGTCCGTCCAGGAGATAAGGTACCTGTCGATGGTAAAATTACTGAAGGCAAAAGCTTAGTTGATGAATCGATGATTACAGGCGAACCTATGCCCGTTGAAAAAACAGTAGGGGATTCAATAACAGGCGGAACAATCAACCAGACGGGAAGTTTTTTGATGGGTGCAGAAAGAGTGGGGAGTGAAACGCTTCTTTCTCGAATTGTTCAGATGGTGGCTGATGCACAAAGAAGTCGAGCACCTATTCAAAGCTTAGCGGATCAAGTTTCGGCTTATTTTGTACCTGCCGTTATTTTAATAGCTATTTTAACTTTTATTATTTGGGCACTCTTTGGACCGGAACCTTCCTTTGCTTATGCCCTAGTCAATGCAGTAGCTGTCTTAATTATTGCTTGTCCATGTGCACTTGGCCTTGCTACGCCCATGTCGATTATGGTGGGTATGGGAAAAGGAGCAGAAGCTGGTGTTTTAATTAAAAATGCTGAGGCATTAGAGAAATTAGAAAAAGTAAAAACAATTATTGTAGATAAAACGGGCACTCTGACTGAGGGAAAGCCTAAATTGACAAAGATTATAACAACTGGAGAATGGTCTGAAAATGATCTAATTCGCTTAGCTGCTGCAGTTGAGCAAAATAGCGAACACCCCTTAGCTACATCCATTGTTCAAGGAGCAAAAGATAGGTCCCTAATCATCCCAAAAGTAGATAATTTTATCTCCATTACAGGTGGAGGGATAAGCGGTAATGTAGAAAATCATGAAATTGTAATTGGCAAACTCAATCTTTTACAAAATAGAAAAATTCAAGGCTTAATCTCTCTTCAAGAACAGGCGCAGAGTCTGCAAGAGCAGGCGCAAACTGTCATGTTTGTGTCCATTGATGGGAAAGCAGCGGGATTGATTACAGTTAGTGATCCTATTAAAAATTCTACCCCCAATGCTGTCCGAGAACTCCATGAACTAGGGCAAAAAATCGTTATGCTCTCTGGGGATAATGAACAAACAGCACAAGCTGTCGGTAAGAAGCTTGGCATCGATGAAGTCTATGCAGGTGTTGAGCCTCAGTATAAGCAAGACTTTGTTAACCAAGCAAAGGGCAAAGGTAGTTATGTAGTAATGGCAGGTGATGGAATCAATGATGCTCCAGCTTTGGCTGCTGCTGATGTGGGAATTGCGATGGGAACCGGAACGGACGTAGCAATGGAAAGCGCAGATGTGACGTTAGTTAAGGGTGATTTAATGGGGATTGTAAAAGCTATTCATTTAAGTCATGCGATGATGCGTAATATTCGTCAAAACTTATTCTTTGCATTTATTTATAACGCTCTCGGTATTCCTATTGCGGCAGGTTTGCTCTATCCTTTTACAGGATTGTTACTCAATCCGATGATTGCTGCACTTGCAATGAGCTTAAGTTCTGTTTCTGTTATTGGTAATGCTTTAAGACTGCGTAGGATTAAATTATAAAGGGATTATTCAATCCCTTTCACCGCAAGTTATTAGTATATTGGTTTGTTATTGGTGATTTGGTTTATTTTAACAGCAGTTTCAGTAGCCTGTGTTGCTTGGGATGCTTTAACAAATAATCCAGAACTATAAATCATGCGTTGAAGGATAGATATTAGTGACTGCTTATACAGGTATAAATTGGCTGTAACAAGACTACAATTAGTGGCTGTAAGTGTCTTGACACTTTTGGCGCTTGTGACTAGCATCGTTTTATCTGCTTATTTTGGTGACTTTACCATGCGACCAAGAGATGTGGAAAATACGAAATCCATGCATAAAAATAATCATAAATAATTTATCGAATTTATCCCTCTGCTTAATCTTTTTAAATCTTAAATTTTTCTGTAATGAAAGCAGTTACGAACCTTAAAGGTAAAGTGATATGCATAGCTATTTTTAAAATCATTGTGATATTTATCAGAATTGAAGAAGTGGTTACATTTGGAACGTACGAAATGCATCTACTTCTTTAATTAAAACTATGACTCAAGGAGATTTTTATGCAAAATAAAGAAAATAACAAAGGAAACGATGAAGGCTGTTGTTCTTCACATGCTTCATTTCCTCAAATTGACTTTAAAGAAATGCAAAACATGATGGAATGCATGAGCGTTTGTGCAGCTTGTGCTAAAAAATGTGTTGATGAAGGTCAGAAGAAAACAGCGGCTTTGTGTGCTGAATGTGCTGATATATGCAGTTTAGCTATAAAAGCCAAAAGCAGTCAGTCAGAATTCCAGCATCAAATCATGGATCTTTGTGCAAAAATATGTAAAAGATGTGCAGAGGAGTGTAAAAAAATGAAAGTTGACCATTGTCAAGAATGTGCAGAAGTTTGTACCCGCTGTTCTGAATCTTGTTCTCCAGCTCATAGCTCTCATTAATATTGCAAAGAACATGTATTCTTTATCAGATAACATATAGCAATTTCGCTTGATAGCGCAATTGCTATGAAAAAAAGAGCATCGCCTTGGTTCTAATCTTTATCTATAATAAGCTTTTAGAAGATATTGAAGAACCATCCGCTGAGTATTGAAGAAAGAGCCATTCAGAGCAATGCAATGTGTCATCACACTGATGAACGCATCCCTTTCATGATAAAACATAGGGATGATTGCATTTTCAAGCTGATCGAAAAGGGAAATTGCATCGTCAATCTTATCTTTTCCCTTAATCGATTGAGAATCGCGTCCAATCTACCAGCCAGTTATTCCGTCTATTAAAACGATTGGCGCGAACTTGCTATTCGAACACATCTGCATAAAAACAGGTCTCAAACAAATACTAAAGCAAGTTTTTCCTGAGAATTGGGGTTTCATTCTTTCCCTTGCATACTTTCAGACAACAGAAGGAGAGCCTTTATCAAAAGCCGAGCATTGGAGCAAGACTCATCAACATCCCCATGATTCATTTATTGATAATCACCTAGTCAGTGAATT
>Ga0105045_10000944_pt1 | contig 22851 bp, 19 predicted proteins | sample MAT02_FD_78089 | JGI IMG/M metagenome (GOLD analysis project Ga0105045, IMG submission 78089) | Freshwater microbial communities from Lake Fryxell liftoff mats and glacier meltwater in Antarctica - MAT-02 (megahit assembly) | ecosystem: Environmental > Aquatic > Freshwater > Ice > Liftoff... | reverse complement strand
TCCATGATTAAGGCTAAATCGCCGTCGGTGGTGTAAAAGCCATACATCTTTCGATGCTCTAACGAGGACTGAAGGGTGGTAATCATTCCAAGTTGCCAACTAGAAAGCGAACCCCTCTGTTGGTTGGGTTGACGAATCGGCGCGATAATAGAATCACCTTTACATCGAATGACAACTAATGCCAAGGAACCACTTCGTTCGCGACATCGCGAGAGATGGATATCCAGATTCTTCGCAAGTTCCGGGTCGTTTGAACTTCTGATTTCTATGACATCGGGAAGTGATTCGCTGTCGGCTCCTGGTACTGTATTGTAAGTATCGCTTGTCTTCGACGCGGCGTCCTTGTTCCTTTCGGACGAGGATTGAGTTTGTCGTTCATCCATGCTCGAGGAAGTCGAAGGATTCGAATGCAAAGATGCCCTGAGGCCGTTCGATAGCAGCCCTGATAGCTCGTGCCAATGCGATTGCAATCGCGGCCAAGAGACGGCACCGACAGCCAGGTTGGCAGGGATAGTGATGGCCTCTCGTTGCTGAACCCATTGTTCAGCAATTTGCCAGTATCCATCACGTAGAGCGGGCGACACTGCGAACAACTCAGATTCTCGACGGGAACTCTCAAAGTGATTTGTGAGTACTGCATTCGAATCGTTATAGAAAGAGAATCGGTGACTATCCATTTGCCGATGAGTAACGACTTCAACTAGGTCCACCATCAATGCCTTTTGTGAGGCCTCCAATGGAGCGTGATGGTGCGTCTGCGATTCATCGATCGCTAACAGCAGGTCTCCCTCTAACAGTGCGTTCAGGCTGAGTAAAATTCGATGTTCCCAAGCGATCTGAACGGCGTTAGCAATACATCGAGAAAGCGATTGTGAAGAAGATCTCAAGTAGATCGGCAAGATGGTAGTCAGCAAAAGTTGTCGTTTGTAGTTAGTCGACTTCGAGTCCGTTCCGAAGTCAGTCCGTTCGATTTGCTTAGACAATGCAATCAAGTGACTTAGATAAACTCGCACGATCTGCTCGCTCTGCGTGATATCGAGTAATTCTTTGCCTGTGCGATTACCTGAAGATCCCCCGAGTACTTGTTGGACTAATTGCTCAACGCGTTGGAACGCTCCTTCACAGGATGACTCTACCTGGTGAGCGTCTTCCTGAATTCGACGAGCGATCGCTCGAGCGAGCAGATTTGCCGCAGATGGAATAGAAGTATTCTCTTCCGAGGCGTACAGCGGAGGCGCATAGAGGCTCGGAGCTTCGGATGTGTATATGCTGGTCATCAAGCCAAATGGCCAAGTCGGAGAACGGGATTTTAATGCAAGCAAAACTGCTATAGGGAAAGCTAGCTTGTCCTTTGCCATTAGGGCAGGGCTTTGTTTAAAAAGCGATTCTCTTGGAAAGCGAGTTTTTGGTTTGGAGAATCTGTAGCGGTTGTACCGATAAAGACCGTGTGCCCAGGGGAGAGGGAATCGTTGGGAGTATGGCTCCTTGGAGATGAAAACGTCTCCGAGGAGCCTCCCTTCGATAAATTTGACTGGAAAAATGCCTGCTTACGAATCTATCGCAACTCGTTCGTGTCCGGATCCACCCCCCTTTCTTTAGCACCATTGCATTATGGACGACTTGAGTGTTGCCAATTTGAAAATTTTCAAGCAATTGCGTATTGGCGGCTTAGTTTTCGGCATTCTTGTTCTCCTGGCGAATGGCTCGGGATGCAGTTTATTCCCAGACGTTCGAAACCAACCTCGCTATCACAACCCGTTTCCGCAAATCGAAACGATTGCGATCATGCCATTTCGCAATCAAAGCGAAGAGGCCACATTGAATATGGAACGGGTGACACTCAGTTACTACGATGCGGTACAAAGTCTCCCTGGCTTTGAGGTTTTACCGATAGGACTGGTTGAAAGTCAGCTTCTAGCCTTCGAGCAGCAAGTCTTGCAACGCCCGATTTCCAGCACGGAAGACCTTCAACGCTTCGCAAGTCAACTTGGAGTCGACGCGGTACTACAGGGTTCGGTCACCGACTACGATTCTTACTATCCGCCCCGAATGACCATGAAGGTGAATTGGTACGCGGCCAATCCAGGATTTCATACGATCCCGCCCGGCTACGGACTCCCTTGGGGAACGAAAGCGGAAAAGAATATCCCCCAGGAAATTCGTCTCGAAGCAGAACGTGCTCTAGCTCGTGAGCAGATCGCCACGCAAACACCCGCGGTCGAAACACTCCATTACGGAAATGCAACTCCGAAGGAGATTCCTAGACCTGCGACGATGGAACGTGAGTATTTCGATCCGCTCGCAGATCCATTAACAGATCCATTAACAGATCCATTAACAGATCCATTAACAGATCCATTAACAGATCCATTAGTAGATCCATTGGCAGATCCACTCGAGGAAGGTGAGTCGATACCACGTCCCAGAACGGCTACTCGAAAATCGAATCCGAAAAAGAGAGTGGAGACGAACGAGTCTACTGTAAAGCTTGCCTCGCACCAAGAGACGCTTCCCGCGTTGAACGAAACCGAATTGGGACTCGAGGTATTCAATAGCGGTGACCTCTCTCAAAATTGGAGTGGCGAACTACCGCCCAGGTGGCCTGATCCACAGGGCTTCATCCCGTCGCCACCAAAATCGATACGACCCGTCGCTTCGTCTCAATCCGAACCCATCATTACCCATATGCGCAGTTACAACGGTAGTGACGGTGATTTCACGCAGGCCCTTTCTGACTATTATTACTTCCGTGACGACGGCCGATTCGGCGGCTGGGAAGCGTATCTCCAACGCAGTGAAGACTTTATAAGATTCTGCTGCCACCAGCACATGATTGAAACGATCGCCGCACGCGGCGGACAACTAAAAAGTCGAACCGTAGTTCGTTGGCCATTAGACCGATATGAACGCTAGGTTGGCTCGACTTTCGAACAGACACTTTCGAGCCAGCACTTTACGCGTTTGGTGGCACGGAGTGGTCTCATGGCAAAAGAAGTCAATGTTCTCGCGCTTGTAAAAGGTGATGAACAATATCTGTTTCTGTTTGATGATTCCAATCGAGTAGAAACGCTTCGATTGTTGGGCCGATACGCTGCGGATCCTGAGTTATCGTTTTCTTGGTACGACGCTGCCGTTTTAAGCCAAAAGATTCGCGCTACCCTCTCTGCATCTGTGTCGCCAAGCTCGACAACACCGGCGAATGCGTCGCAGTCTAACGGTTCGGCTAAATCTACTGCCGATGCAAAGCCAATTCGTTTCCAATTCCCATCGTTTAAAGAAGAACGTTTGCCCGAGTAGCATTCATGGCGCAAGCTAGTGCATGCATGCAGAAATCGGACAATTCTTACGATACTTGAATGTGGAGAAGAACGCTTCAGAGCTGACGATCAAGTCGTATCGCGAGGACTTGATCGACCTAGCCGATTTTCTTTCTGACGAGGGGACGAAGAAGATCTCGGCGGCAAGTGTTACTCCTTCTGATCTGAGGACCTATGTTGCCGCTTTGCATGACGCTGGCTACGCCAAAAGCAGCATCTCGCGTAAGTTAGCTTCCCTGCGAAGCTTCTATCGTTTTGCTCAGCGACAATCGATCTCCGACAACAACCCTGCCAAGCCGCTTCGCAATCCGCGCGGTACGCGTACGCTTCCACACTTTCTTAGTAGTGAAGAAATCGAAGCCCTCTTAAAGGCTCCCTCGACAAGCGATGCGGCGGGACTTCGCGATAAGGCGATCTTGGAAACGATGTATTCGGCCGGCTTGCGGGTCAGCGAAGTCGTGGCTCTGAACGATGGCGATATTGAATTCGAGGAAGAAATGATACGCGTTCGTGGAAAAGGCCGTAAGGAACGGATTGGATCGCTTGGATCGTTCGCGGTTGTCGCTTTAAAGAATTACCTGCGAGTCCGCTCCCAGATAAGTTCTAAGGCCAGAGCAACGAAACCGACTGACAAGCAAAACCCGCGCGAAGCGGCAACTTTTGTCAACAAGTTTGCAACCCGCCTAACGACAAGAAGTGTTGGGAGGATGCTTGAAAAATACATTCTTCAATGTGGTCTGGACGGACGTACCAGTCCCCACACGCTTCGCCATAGCTTTGCAACCCATCTGTTGAACGCTGGAGCGGATATTCGTAGCGTTCAGGAGCTATTGGGGCACAAAAGCTTAGTGACCACGCAGATTTACACACACGTCACTACCACGAACCTAATCGAAACCTATAATCGAGCTCATCCGCGAGCGAAGTAGGAATCTTTATGTTCTTCGATATCCAAATCAATGGCTCCTGGGGTGTCGATTTCAACAGCGACCTCCTGACACAAGAACAATGGGACTTTGCCAACGCCCGCCTTGCTCTCGATGGGACAAGGTACTACCTACCGACGATCATCACCGACGAAGTCGGATCGATGATTGCGAAAGTAGAACGACTTGCTAGGTTGATCGAGGCCCAGTCGACGAAATATGATTTGCCGGATGAGTTACCTGGGGGCAACCGCGCGACAAGCCGTCCGCTGGGAATTCATATCGAGGGACCCTTTATTTCACGCGAACCAGGATACGTCGGTGCTCATCCGCCCGAGCACGCGATACCTGCAAATGTCGACGTCGCAAAACAGCTGATCCAAGCCGGACGAGGGTGGGTCAAGCTTGTTACGTTAGCACCCGAACAAGACCCCGGGGCTGAGCTGACGAGTTACCTGACGAAGCAAGGGATCTGTGTCGCAGCAGGCCATACCAATGCGACTCGTGACCAGTTACTACAAGCCATCGAGGCAGGATTGCAACTTTTTACGCATCTCGGGAACGGATGCCCTGCGACTCTGCCGAGGCATGATAATATTCTTAACCGAGTTCTATCGCTCCAAGGCAAAATTTCTGTTTCATTCATTGCCGACGGGCATCACCTTCCGCTCTGGCTATTGAATGCGTGGATAGGCTGGTTTGGAATCGAGCAGGTTTCCATCATCAGCGATGCAATCAGCGCTGCGGGACTTTCGCCCGGACTTCATTCCTTGGGCAAGCAAACAGTCTGGGTCGGAGAAGATGGCGTCCCGCGAAGCAAAGACCGTAGCCATTTCGTTGGCTCGGGTACGACCCTTGGAAAAATGAATGGAATTCTCAAGTCATCTTTAAACATCATCGACAATGATCGAAATCGAATGCTTCTGGAAAATCCAGCTCGTCTCATCTTCGGTGAAGACTGGCGCCGAAGTATCAGCGACCTGCTACCGAACAAATAGATATTCGTGATTAGTACGCGATATCCAGGCAATCCGGAATCCTGATTGCTTTAACTGGGAGACCGTCTGGCGAGTCGCGCGGGGACCGATAGCACTCATCCAGTGATGAAATTCTACGAGAAGTTGCTTGACTCCCGAAAGCCAATTATTTTCCACCGCTTGGGCAAGTACTGCATACTCGCTCCCTTCGATGTCCATCTTTAAAAGATCACAAGTCCCTTGAGTGCAACTGCTGAGATAGTGCCCTAAAGTATTGGCAGGAGCATCGAAGTAGAAACTGCTAGAGGCACCATTGGAAATAGCCGATGCGGATACTTGATCTGCATTTGCATCAGTTGGCAAAAACATTCGCAATGGTTTGTTCGACGTTGAGAGTGCCGACGAATGAAAAGTAAATTTCGGGTGAGTCATATGTGCTCTTGCCCAGTCAACCGCTTTCGGAGTTGGATCAAATCCAAACAAGCGACAATTGTATTTCACGAGGATGGATTGATCAAAAGAAACATCTTCCCCCAAGCCAAAGGAATAAACAACCGATTCGCGGTTCAATGAATCTTCCAAGATCGACCAACCACCGTAAGACGATCCGTGGAATTCCGTTTTTAAAGAACAATTGGGTACATAGAATGGTTCCTTGCCAATCATTGCCTTTGCAAACGTAAATCTTCGAATTGCACGATAAAGCATGGCGAGGCTCAGATATTAACCGACAACGAACCCGGATGGGGAACAAAACGCACTGTGTTTTTAGCGAAATCTCACGACAGACGCTATCTGAAAAAAGCGTTTTCATAGCCTCTTTACGATCGCATTTCCAACCGGCAGCACCCCAAATCGAGCGCGTTGGAAACCGCCTTGCTGCGAACGACATCTCGATTGATTTGGTAGTAGATGAATTTCCCGTCACGTTGAGTTGTCACCAGTCCCGCATGGAACAGAACTCGAAGATGATGAGAAACGTTTGCCATTTCTGAATCTAATAAAAGCGACAGGTCAGTGACTGTCATCGGGCATGATCTTAAGGCCCTCATGATTTGCAATCGGTTCGAATCACCCAATGCCTTCAAGTAGCTTGCGCACACCTCAGATTCTGCTTGAATCTGTTTTTCTTTTGAAACAGGCTTGTTCATTTTGAAGACTCGTGAACTTTCGATAAGAACGGAATCGTTTCCTGCTCTTTGGAAAGTATAGCGTGAAGAAATGGAATGACGCACGTAATAAATGATGGCCTTTTGACACTTCTCGCGATCACGAGCCTGTACCACCCAAATTGGAATCCTTCATTTTCAAGTTTAGTCGTACCATCTCGATGGCTGCCAGAGCTGCTTCGTTCCCTTTGTTCCCAACGTTGCCACCACTTCGGTGGATCGCTTGGTCCAGTGTATTGACCGTCAAGACACCAAACGCAATCGGCTTGCGATGGTCGAGTGATATTTGCATCAGCGAGGTCGAGACAGCCATGTTGATATAACGATCATGCGTCGTTTCTCCTCGAATGACGCACCCGAGCGTGATGACTGCCGCTACTTCTGACTTCTCGGCGAATCGCTGTGCCGCCAGCGGGATCTCCCACGCGCCAGGGACCCAAGCGATTAACACGTTTTCGTTGGAAACGCCAGCGGCCGTTAAGGTCTCCAGAGCACCAGCCAAAAGCTTAGAGGTGATCGAATCGTTGTACCTTGCGACGACAACCGCGAAAACGCCAGAAAGCTCCTCGTTCGGGGCCGCGAATGCGGCGTCCAGTATTCTTATCATTTTAAAATATCGATCGTCTTCGAAGAGTTTGATGAATTTAATGAAAGTCGGCATAGGCGAGAGGCACATTCTAAGGCGCCGTCTGCCGTTGGGCCTAACAGGTGATATGATACCCAGGTGATCCCATGTAACCAGTTCACCCAATCGATGACAAAGGAAAACAATGAAAGCGGCTTATATTCTTGGTACGGGCGGACCAGAGGTTATTCAGTACGGGGATTTGCCAGAACCGACATGTGGACCGAATCAAGTTGTGGTGAAAGTGAACGCGGTTTCGGTCAACCCGATCGACACCTACATTCGAAATGGTGCGAATTACTGGCCCCTTCCGACACCCTTCATTATCGGAAGTGACTTCGCAGGTTCAGTCGTAGAGGTGGGTAAGGATGTTGAGAACTTTTCTGCGGGCGACCGGGTTTGGGGTAGCAATCAGGGTCTGCTTGGACGGCAAGGCTGTTTCAGCGAACTCGCAGCCATTGATTCGGATTGGATCCATGTAACGCCAATCAATGTGACCGACACACAGGCAGCGGCTTCCGCATTAGTAGGTATCACGGCTCATCTTGGACTTTTCCGAGATGGAAATTTGCAGCCTGGACAGATCGTCTTTGTACGAGGTGGCACTGGCGGTGTCGGCGCAATGGTAGTGCAAATGGCGAAGGCCTCCGGAGCAATCGTCATCACGTCGGCTGGTTCCCCAGACAAGGCACAACGTTGCCGCGATTTGGGGGCGGACTGTGTCATCGAGTACAAAACTGCCAATACAACAGACGAGATCCTCAAGTTTTCAGCCAGGGGCGTTGATCTATTTTGGGAGACTTTACGCGAACCCGATTTGGATCAAGTCGTTCAAGTTCTGGCCGAACGAGGAACGATGGTTGTGATGGCAGGCCGAACGGCCCGGCCTACGTTTCCTCTGGGACCATTCTATGTGAAAGGATGTAGCCTCAAGGGATTTGCTATGTTCAAAGCCACAGCAGAAGAACAAAGGATCGCGGCAGCCGATATGCAACGATGGTGGATTCAAGGTAAGCTTCAATCTCAGATCGATCGCATCATGCCACTTTCGGAAGCGGCTCAAGCACATCGCCTCCAGGAGGCCAACACAATCGGTTGTAACAGCACGCTAGCGGGAAAAATCGTTCTTACCACAAACTAGTGATGGTGCCAAAATCCTTCAGTCCTTTCCCGTTTTACGCACCTCAACAAGCTCACACAGTTCTCGCATCTCTCCTGTCTTTCAGGCAGACTCTCCCTCTGGGAGAGTCGAGCGAGGAGAGGGGACGGGTTGCATGAGTATTCCGGCCGTATCGAATTCTCTAGAAATTTTCGGTATTTGGCACAAGGCCATCAACTTTCGACATCGCATCACTTGCTCGTCTCATCTTGTTGTCGATTGATGGATTGCGACAGGCACAACGGAAACAATCTGCATAAAGGTTCCTAGCCAGTCATCATAAGCCAGTCAATATAAGACAGACCCAAAGCATGTAGGCCGTCCATACGAGCCACAAGACGAGAAAAATGGTCGCAAGTGTCCGTGAGCAATTCATAGAGTGTCTCGCTGCTACTACTCTCGAGCCGCGTTCAAATGGAAAATGGGTTCAAACGCATCATCAAAATTGTATTGATTGTCGAAGTCTTCGCGTCGATCTTGCTTACTCTTCCGCATCTCTTCGATACGAATCAAGTTGTAAACGATTTCGCCAAAGTCACCGGTTTTGTAAATGCCCCAGTTATTCAAAACGGTCTGAGCAAGATAACCGTACTGTTCGACAGCATAGATTCGAATGGCTTCACAGAGCTGCTGACCTGTCAGGTGGTGTTCTGTCTTAGCAGCCTTTCCGGTGGGTGCCTCCTGTGCAGGCATACTCAAGACCTCTTGCGCGTACTGAAGCGCTTCGCGGACGAACTGATACGCTTCCAGCTTGTAGCGTTGATCTTGCTGAAGAAGCTCGATGATTGGGAAAATTTTTTCTGTCATTCAAATATTGTCTTTCGATCCAAATTTCGTTTGCAAGAGTATTCTAGCTGAGTTGAGTCTCGCTGCGTGTTGGTATAAGGAAGTTATTCCAGGACAGTCCCTTAGTTCTCACCTCCGCTGCTATTGCCTGCACTGCTATTGCCTGCACTGCTATTACCTGCACTGCTATTACCTACACTGGGCTGCGAGTCTTTCGATAAATCCAAATCGAGGTTCGCTTGATCCTTACGCCCAGGACTCGCGGACGCGTCATTCGCGACTGGCGTTGTAGGTTCAAAGTTACTATCGCCGCGTCGCTTGCGCTCACCCGAGCCTCGCTTTAAAACCGTCAACACGTCGGCCACCGCAACGAGTATCCGGCGACGGTCTTCCATTTCGACCAACAGTTGTTCTGAGAGGATTTCTTGATTCAGAACAGATCCGCGCCCCTCGGCAGTGAGAATTTCGCTCCCGATCGGCGGCATATCCCTTTGGATCTCGTCATACGTTTCATACTCGTAACGCAGGCAACACTTCAGCCTCCCGCACCGTCCCGAAATTTTATTTGGATCTAACGATGGCTTCTGAAGTTTGGCCATCCGCATTGTAACGGGTGGCATTTGAGAAAGATGCGTGTTGCAACAAAGAGGTTTTCCGCAATCGCCATAATCTGCAAGTAGTTTCGCTTCATCGCGAGCCCCAATTTGTTTCATTTCGACACGTGTCTGAAATTGGGTCGCCAGCCGTTTTACTAAGTCTCGAAAATCAATTCTTGCTTCCGATACGTAGTAAACGACCATCCGCTCTCCTCCCAAGACGAGCTCCACATCGATCAAATCCATGTCGAGTTGCAGTTCACGAATGATGTTCTGACAGTTTACAAATTCGACTTTGGCGTTTTGCTCGATATGCTGAATCTCAGTAAGATCTTGAGACGACACTAGACGCTGGATGGTTCCAGAGGAGACCTCCGGCATTTTGGCGATGGTCTCCGGAGTCGCTTCGCAAAGGACCTCTCCGTGTTCCATTCCTCGCGAAGTGCGAGCGACAACCCGATTGCCTCGCGCAAATTCATGCTTGGACTGCATTACATGCAGCGTTCTCATAACGCCGCAACGAACCACGTAACTTGGCAACAGAATTCCCCTCGAGCAGTAATTAGCGACCTTCGCTAACGAATCACCTACGATTACAATAATCGAAGTCTAACGGATTTGGTTCACGATGCCCATTCGAATCCGATTGTTGTCAATCGCTTAACGCCGTATTAGGAATTTTTCTTTGCGAGATACAGCCGTTATTATTGCTGCCGCTGGCGCTAGCAGTAGGTTTGGGAACCCGCTTTTGAAAAAAGTTTATGCGACACTTGGCGGCAAACCCATATGGCAGCATTCGGCGGATGTCATGGCAGGCATATCCTGCCTAAAACAAACGATCTTGGTCGTCCAAGTCCAAGATCGCGAGATGATCCGGCAAAAGTTTTCGGCAACCATCGCTATGATGGGCATCGACTTAGTGGCCGGCGGTGATCAACGATGGGAGAGCGTACGAAACGCCATCGCGAGATTGGAGCCTGATATCGAGTTTGTTGCTGTGCACGACGCAGCACGACCTTTGATTTCTCAGACAGATATCCAGAACGTGATCGATAGTGCACGAGAACACGGAGCAGCCATTCTCGGGGAACCTATTTTTGGAACGGTGAAACGGACCAATGCAGCCGGCATGATCGAGGCGACGGTTCCCCGGGAGAGACTCTTTCAAGCTCAAACACCCCAGGTTTTTCGACGCGATTGGCTAGAGAAGGCCTACGCTGCCGCAGCCAAAATGTTGCCACCCCCAACCGATGACGCGCAATTGATGGAAGCAATGGGACATACGGTGAAACTTATCCCAGGAAACCCTATGAACATCAAGATTACTACGCAGGCCGATTTGCGATGGGCAGAAGTGGCCTTGAAATCTCGCACGGTTGCTAGATAGTGTCGCCATCTTGTTGTCATTTCCACTTCAAGCGGCTCGAAATGAGGGCATAACCTTGGAGGATAGATGAACAGCAACAAAAAACCTTTTGCAGGATGGGACCATTGCCCCGTCCGGCTCGCTTGGGACAATTGTCCCGAGCTAAAAGACTGCAATTCGGCCCGCGCGGCAAATAAATCGTTCGCTCGCGATCTCGCAACAGAAATTACCCTTCATGCAAAACATCCTTGACGAACTCAATTGGCGAGGCCTGATTCACCAGTCCACCGATCCGGCTGGTATCAAAGAGCTGCTCGATAAGCCTGCAAGCGTCTATGCGGGGTTTGACCCCACCTCGGATTCGCTTCACGTTGGGAGTCTCCTGCCCCTGACACTGCTTCGACGATTTCAACTCGCAGGCCATCGCCCCATCGCGCTCGTCGGCGGAGCCACTGGAATGGTCGGCGATCCTAGTGGGAAATCCGAAGAGCGAAACTTACTCGATAAAGAAGCTCTCGAGAAAAACGTCGCGGGTATCGAAAAGCAGATGCGGCGTTTCTTGGACTTTACGGGCCCCAACGCCGCGATCGTGGTCAACAACTTCGGTTGGATGGAAGGATTTAGCTTTTTAAACTTCTTGCGAGACGTTGGAAAGAATTTTCCAGTCAACGTGATGCTCTCCAAAGACTCCGTCAAAAGCAGACTGGAACGCTCCGATGTAGGGCTAAGTTATACTGAATTCAGTTATATGCTTCTTCAAGCTTACGACTTCGCTCATCTGTCGAAGACGCATGAGTGCTCGCTTCAAATCGGTGGCAGTGATCAATGGGGAAACATCACGGCTGGTATCGATCTTGGTCGGCGCATGTTTGGTAAACAACTATTTGGAATGACTTGTCCTCTACTGCTGACCAGCGACGGTCGTAAGATGGGCAAGACCGAGAAGGGGGCGGTCTATCTCGCATCGGAGCGAACAAGTCCTTACGCATTCTTTCAGTATTTTTTGAACGTAGCCGATGCAGACGTCCTCAACACATTGAAATTCCTTTCGGATGTCGATAAGAAAACCTTTGATGAACTAGAAATTGCGAACCGCGAAAAGCCTCAGGAACGACAAGCCCAAAAGGTCCTTGCAGAATCACTTACCAAAATGGTTCACGGTGAAGATGGCTGGAAGTCCGCCAAGGCAGCGTCGGAAGTTCTCTTCGGAGCCGAGATTGAAAACCTTTCCGATGCTGATTTGAACTCGATATTCGAAGATGTGCCAAGTCAACAGCTTCCGCGTGGACAACTTGCTGCACCAGGGATCGTGATTATCGATGCCTTAGTTCATGCAGGTCTTGCACAATCCAAAGGCGAAGCAAGACGCTTAGTCGATGGTGGTGGCATCTACGTCAACAATCGTCGTGTCGATACCAGCGATCGCAAACTTTTGGAATCTGACCTGGCAAGCGAAACAGTCATGGTTCTCCGAAGCGGCAAGAAAAAATACGCCCTCCTTCGCTTCGAATAACTCAAAGTCGTCTGTCGCTCGGCAAAAGAAGCATCACTATGCCAGCCATAAGAATCGCCATAGGAACAATTCCATAAGAATAAACAAACACCCTCGTGAACCCAACCACTTCGACATCTCCAAACGTCCTCATTGTTCGACTTAGCGCGATCGGCGACTGCATTGAAACGCTACCGATGGTCGCAGCCATCAAGCGTCATTGGCCCGCTTCCGAAATTACTTGGATGGTCGATTGCGGGGTTGACGCGATCCTCAAGACCCAACCGATGATCAGCAGAGTGATTCGCGTCAAAAAGGGTTTTTTGAAACGACCTAGCGAATTGCTTGCCCTTCGTAAAGATTTACTTGCCGGAAACTTTGACTTCGCAATCGATCCGCAAGGGCTATTCAAAAGTGCCGCACTTGGTTGGCTCTCTGGAGCCAAACGCCGAGTGGGGTTCGCCTCGCCTCAGTCGCGTGAGAAGGCTTGGTGGCTATACCATGATGTCGTTACACCACAAAGTAGTCATTTAGTCGATCGGCAACTGGAACTATTGAAGCCGCTATCCATCCCTATCCCAGCGGCTCATCAAGCTCCCTTTGATTGGGTAGAACCAACCGCCGTCGCAAGGGAGGCCGAGTCGCTACTAGAAAGAATGGGCTTAGAACCTAAGAGTTATCTTTGCGTGAATGCGTCTGCAGGCTGGCCCAGTCGCGTGTGGCCTCGCGATCGATACGCCGAGGTCATCCATCAAGCTGCCGCGATGCACAAAATCAATTCGGTGGTGATCTGGGGAAGTCCCGATGAGAAAGAAACCGCAGAGTGGATCGTGTCGAACGCAAGGACCGCTCGAGCACATCTAGCTCCACCAACCCAGTTGATGTCTTTGTCTGGGATTCTCAAAAGATCCATTGCTTACCTTGGTTCGGATACAGGTCCCATGCATCTTTCCGCGGCCGTCGGGACCCGGTGCATCGCGTTGTTTGGCTCAACGCGTGCGAGCTACTCCGGTGCGTATGGACTCAATCACCTCTGCATTCAAAAAATCGACGCCTCGGAAAATGCCGATAAACGTTCGAGTTCGGATAACTCGGCCATGAAGGCGATTACCGTCGAAGACGTTATTCAAAGCACCGGACGGCTTGCGCCGTTCCGCTAAGGTTGCAAATTATTGATGGATGGTCCCTAATTTTTGCCCCATCAACGCCCCACTCGAACGCATACTGCTTTCTCTGCATTACGAACAATCACTAAATCACCAACAATCGCTAATGGATTCCACGTGATCTCTTCAAGTAAACTTAGGCTTTCGTATGAGGTTGGTTTTTTAGGCGTGGCTTGCGTGAGAACGAGTCGACCATCTTCGCTGCTGCAGAGTAGTTGGTCACCGATCAGCAGAAGTTGGCCATGCCCCAAGCGACCTTGCCGACTGTCCTTCCACATTCTTTCACCATCCTCCCATCGGATACATTCTAAGATACCGTCGCTCAATCCGTACACGTACTTTCCGAGCACCACGGGCGACATAAACTTTGATTTCATGAGCGACACATCATTCCAAACCGTTCGGATTTCCGACTCGAACGTGAAGGCAGCTTGGAACTCCAATAACTTAGAACCTCCGCCGTAACCTTTTGAGAGCAAAAGGTGAGTGCTATCCAGTCGCGTTGCTTGCGAGACGTTCGCGCCGCCATTCGAGACTCCTGGCCAATCCGTTTTCCATAGTACGACTCCCGTTTGCGGGTCATGACCGGTTACATCCGCTTCGTTGACAACCACAATCTGCTCGCGGTCACCGAGTGTCATCAAAGCCGGAGAAGCGTAGCTGATCTGGGATTCACCGGCTCGCCATCGCTCTTCACCGGTTACTAAATCTAGCGCTATCAAACTCGCCGCGTCAGTTGGGCTGGTCCTATTCAAGCCTGCTCCGAGCGGAACAACGACCAAGTCACCAACCACCAGAGGTGAACCGCTACGCCCCCAACTGACTGCTGCTTCGGCCGAAGACTGATCGATGCCCGCTTTAAGCAGCAAATCAACAGACCAGTTGATTTTTCCGGTGCGTAGCTCCATGGACGTGACAATTCCCGTCGAACTTTGAGCAAGCACTTGTTCTCTTTCCACCGACGGAGTGGCTCGTGGACCAGCACCTCCCAACGGATGATAATGCTTCCGGGGAGTCGTTGATCTCCAAGCTAATCGGCCAGTCAACAGATTCAATGCGATGACAGCTTCTCCGCTTTCATGTTGCTCCTGCGTGATTGCTAGACCATCGGCTGCAGCAAACCCCGACCACCCAGCACCGACCGCGGTTTGCCAGATGATCTCCGGCGGATTTGCAGACCAATTGGATTGAATCGATGGTCCATCCACTCGGCCATCGCGATGGTTTCCCATGAATTGGTTGAAGGTTTCCTCATGGGACGCTTTGGACGCAGGATCATTCACATCGCCTGTAGTTGATACGGCAGTCGATCCCGTTGAAGGCACAGCGGTCGGTGGCGAGGCTGGTTCGATCGCGACAAGCTGTTTTGCCCGAGCCGACTTCCAGCGAACTTGCGGAAGCATTTCGCCGGAAAAGCCACGGACTTCTAGCTGCTTACCGATTTGAAACGCAACGCAAACAAGCACGAACACCACGGCTAGTCGCTTCCACCAAGATTTCACAAACGTTCGCAATAGCCAAGAGAACAGCAACAGGCTTCCAAGGGCGATTGCAAAAAAACAAAGTAGGTTAGCAATCTGATGGTCTGCGTTTTCCAATGTCAGATGAATGGGCCACGCAGCAAGCAAAAGCAGTGCTCCAAGCGAGCCTTCCTGTAGCCATCTTCTCAGGCGGGGAGTAAAAAACATTTTCCAGCCGTCGCCCCAAAAAACTTTAAGATATCTCGAGTTCGCTCATCGAGGTATGCACCAGCCCAGACTCTTCGTCAACCGAAGCCTCTGCGTACGACTCGTCGGTCTCCCAAATCCGAACACGAACTGCACGACCACTAGTCCCTTCAAGCAACAACGGACAGGCCTCTTCGAGCAGGTATTTCGCCATGTTCTCGGCGGTCGGATTGTAGGGAAGTACAAAGAATCGACTGGGCTTGACCATTTCCAAAGCAGCTCGGGCATTGTCGTCTTCGTGCGATATTAGAAAGCTGTGATCCCAATGCTCGTCCAGCCAGCCTTTGCACTGCGTTTTGAGTGTTGCAAAGTCTAACACGCGCCCTACGCTATCTTGCGTATCACCCGTTACGAAAAAGTCCGCCACATAATTATGCCCGTGAAAGTGCTCACACTTCCCGCCATGCTTGTAGAGACGGTGTCCAGCGCAAAACTTGATTCGACGCATAATGACGAGACTCATAAAAACTTGTTTCCTTCGATAAGCTATTGCGGTTTCGTAAGCTTGGGGTTATCGATATGTCGACTTCCATCACGCTCTGTTTTTTTTGCAAGGTTTGCCTGAATCGCACTCGTGAGATCCACGCCAGTTTGATTTGCAAGGCAAACGAGGACAAAAAGGATGTCGGCCATTTCATCGGCTAAATTGTAGGCGCAGTCGCTTTTTTTCCAACTCTGTTCGCCGTAAGTTCTTGAAATGACGCGAGACAGCTCACCAACTTCCTCCATCAACTGCGCAAGATTTGTCAGCTCCGAAAAGTAACGCACTCCGAGCGTTTGGATCCATTCATCGACCTGTTTTTGCAGGTCGGCGACGGTTAAAACTGGGGTTAGAACTGCTGCGAGAGCTGCCTGAACTTCCGGAGTCGCGTTTGATACTGCCAAGCGGTCTTTATGCGGATGAAGGGGTTCCATAGTTCGAGATTGTAGCGAATGGACAGTCGTTCAAAAACTCGTATCGCGATAACACAGCCGCAAAAGTCGTACTTGGTTCGTGGCTTGGGACCATTTGCCCGAAATTTAAGAGAATTTCCTAGAATAGCTTCACAGTTCCAACAGGCATCGCAAGCCAGTGAATCGGCTTAATCGTCACGTTTCACTAGCTTGCGCTGCGTATTAGTAACTTAAAGTCACTCCGAATACAGTTCCCTATCGCACAACAGCTGATAAGAAAAGGCGTTTTTGAAAACGAAAACGGCCAGGAATCACTTCCTAGCCGTTTCATTTTTTCATTTACAACCGACCGAAAAGGCCGGTGTAAATCTATTCGAATTACGATCCGCAACCACAAGCTGGAGCTGCTGCCGCTGCACAACCACCGCAAGCTGAAGCTGATGCGGCTGAAGCCGAGCATCCACTGCCGTTAGCTGATGAAGTTGTTACAGGGACCGTAACGGTCGATGCAACCATCTTGCAGACGGTGACTGGAACTTCTTCGGTTACTGTGTAAGGAACACAGACCGAGTAGGTTTGAGTCTTTTCTTCGTTGACTGTGTCCATGACAGTGACGTTGTAGGTCTCCGTCTTGGTTTGTGGAACCATGACGGTGAAGGTGACGTCACGGGTCTTGGATTCGGTAACGTATTCAGTCTTGTTGACAGTACGTTCCTTGGTAACCATTTCGTTGACGCACTTGGAAACTTGACGAGTCTTGGTTTCTTGAACCATTCGAGGAACCTTGACAGTTCGTGTCTTGGCTTCTGTGTTGTAGACAGTCTTATTAACCATTCGTGTCTTGGTTTCGGTGTTCATTACGCACTTGGAAACTGGACGAGTCTTGGTTTCGGTAACGTAGCTGCACTTCTTAACGGTTTTGCTCATAGCCTTAGGGACCATAACGGTCTTGTTGACAGTACGCATTCGTTGTTCGGTGCTCATGCTGCAAGTCTTAACCGATCGCATCTTTTGCTCGGTAACATAGCTGCACTTCTTGACATTTTTGCTGCGAACTTCGTCTTTGCAAAGACTTACAGTATAGGTGTAAGGCTCTTGAACTTGTTCGGTGGTGTAGGTCGTAACGGGAACTTCTTCAGTAACAACATTAGGAACCCAAACCTTCTTGCAAACAGTCTTGGTTGCTGGTGCTGGAGCACAAGCTGGAGCTGCATCGCAACCGCCACAAGCTGGGGCGGCTGCTGCACAACCGCAACCAGCCGATGCAGCAACGCCGCATCCGCTAGCAACTGGCACTTCTTCCATGACCGTTTGGTAGCTACCCATGTCTTTGGTGCAAGATTTCATGGTCGTTACAGGCACCCGTCGGCAAACAGTCTTGCTGCCTTGTCGTTGCTCGGCGTAAGGAACCTTGACCGTGTAGCTGACAACTTCGTCGGTGTAGACGGGAACTTGTACGGTGTAAGGAACTTCCTTGGTTCCGTAGACAGGAACTTGAACCGTGTAAGGAACTTGTTCTTGAACAGTTTGGCAAACGTTGACGGTGTAGTTAACTACTTCGTCACTGTAGACCGGAACTTGAACGGTGTAAGGAACTTGTTCAACGACAGTTGTGGGAACGTTGACCGTGTAGGTTTGAGTTTCTTGAACGGTCGAAGGAACTTGTACGTTGTAGGTCTCAGTCTTGTCGTCGTAGACGCAAACGTTGACTGTGTAAGGAACATCTTCAACGACCATCTTTGGAACGCTGACTTGATACGTTTGAACTTCAGACTTCGTTACAGGAACCGTAACTTGGTAAGTTTCGGTCTTGGTCTGAGTTGTTGGAACTTGAACGGTGACTTCGCGAGTCTTTGCCTCGGTTCGAGGCACTTGCTTCGAAATAGTGTAAGTGCGAGTCTTCTCTTCCATCTTGGAAAGAGTCTTCGTAACAGTCTTCATTTCTGTCACTTGCGTTGGGACCATAACAGTCTTCTCAACGTAAGTAACCGTCGGTCCGCAAGCGGACCCTTCGCCGGCGCCAGCCGCTTCGCATCCACCACCACATGCGGAAGTTGCTACTTCGCTAGATCCGCTGGCAGACGAACAACCACATTCAGCGGAAGCTTGTCCGGCTGGGTAAGCGATTGCGGCCAGCCCAAGAAAGAAAATCGGGCGTAACTTCATTGCAGTCTCCTCAAGAAAAAACGGCCACAGCGGCCAAAACACAAATACTACTATGTCCCATTTAGCCGTCGAACCATTCGCAGGCAGTCATTCAAAGATGTTGGGGCAACTCACAACCAAAGATTGCGAAAATCCTGACTTATCTGAATCAAAACAAAATAAGTGGATCTGGACGCCCCAAATTGTGAATCGCCCTATAGTCTAGCTGCCTGAACGATGGGCGAAAGTCCCAGACGGCAAAATTTACCTAAAATTCGCATCACCCCCAGACCTCCGCGTTAAAACATGGCTACTTTGCATAATCACGACGATATTAGGGGTCGTATTTGGTAATTTATTTTTGCGCGAATTAATCGGAGCTTGAATGTGATAGCGAGGGTCTAAACAGCATGGGATAAGAAATAGGTTCGGAGTGTCCACGGTTCCGATTTTTCCTCTAGCTATCCCGGTAGGGAAGTTCGATCGCATTTGTGGCTGCTCAGCTGCACGTAAGATCGATGAAGCAAGATGACGTTTTCGTCGCTAAAGCTCAACACTTCATTGCAAAAAGCACGCCATAATGCTTCAAAGACCGACACATTCTGTGTTGCTGTTCGGTCGATACATTCATATAGTCTTAATGGTGGATAAGTTACTCGGGTGAGGGTTTCGAATTGTGACCGAATTTAGCGAACTGGGAACAGAAAGCGAATGCGTTCTCCATTGCCTGCCGAATGGTGTGGCATTGGTAAGTTCGGATTTAACGATTCAATGGGCCAATGAATGCCTGCGAGGTTGGTTTTCCGCAGAGCGCCTTGTGGGTTCGAATTTCTACGAGGCGATTGGGAATCCGGAGTATTTGGGAGCCGACATGTGCCCCCTAAGGACTGCACTTCAGACTTCTTCCCCTCAATGCGGTACAATCCAAGTGGGGACCGGAAAGTATTTTCAAATTCACGCTTCTACTTTAGCCGATGAGATCGCTTCCAGTCGCTTGGTTGTCACGGTAACTGATATCACCGAAGAAATGCTGCAGCAACAAAAAATAGCTGCGATACACCAGGCAGGTAATCGACTGACAGATCTTAAGCCCGACGAGATCTTCGCAATGGATGTGGAGCAACGTATCGCGCTTCTCAAGGACAATATTCGCCACTACACACAAGACTTGATGGATATCGAAGTCATCGAGATTCGATTACTTTCGCAAGCGACAGGAAGCTTGATTCCATTGCTCTCGGTAGGAATTGACCAAGTGGCTTCTGATCGCCGACTGATGGCCAGTCCGCTTGGAAACGGCGTAACCGGCTACGTCGCAGCCAGTGGCAAGAGTTATCTATGCCATGATACGGCAGCCGATCCGCTTTACTTGGAAGCCTTCAAAGGCGCTAGAAGTTCACTAACGGTACCGGTGATGCTTCATGACAATCTAATTGGAACGATCAACGTCGAAAGTCCGAAGGTCGGGGCGTTCAATGAACGTGATCAACAGTTCCTTGAGATCTTCGCACGAGATATCGCAGTCGCTTTGAACACCCTTGAGCTACTGGTTGCTCAACAGACTAATGCCGCTCAGCAGAGCTGCGAGGCGATTCATGCTGCCATCGCTCTACCGATCGATGACATTCTTCTTGATACAGTCACGGTGATGGAAAAGTACATCGGACATGATCCAGATGTTGTTACTCGGTTGCAAGGGATCTTGAGAACGGCTCGAGAGATTAAGCGCTCGATTCATTCGATTGGACAGACGTTGGGGCCAACAGAAGCCGTTCCCGTCGGTTGTAATTCTGAGCAGCACCAGAAGTTTCGTGGACGACGCATCCTTGTAGTTGATGCAGATGTACAAGTTCGGAATGACGCACACGCCCTTTTCGAACGATACGGTTGTATTGTCGAGACGGCTCACGAAGGTGATGAGGCTGTTTTGATGGTTCGGAATTGTTCTGCGGAAGACAAGTACGACGTTATCATTTCCGACATCAAGTTACCGGATTACTCCGGTTACCAACTGATGTTACGATTGCAACAGATTCTTCCTAGGGTTCCAATGGTTTTGATGACAGGCTATGGATGGGACCCGGGGCATTCGATCGTCAAGGCGAGACAAGCTGGTCTTCATCCAAAGGGAATTCTTTTCAAGCCATTCCGTGTCGAACAATTGGTCGCAGTGACTGAGACTATCTTGGATGACTTTCAAACGCCAGCCGCTTAAGAGTTGCTGAGCCTAGATGGTCACAGGAATCCGCACTTGCAAACTCTCTCTCATCTGATTCAGCGTTCCGAAAGTAAATGGCGTCTGTGACGAGCCTCTTCAATATCCGCTACGCGTTTGTTGGCTTGGTGCTAGTCGGGCACATCGCGTTTTGGATTCATTGGTTTAATCGAATCAACGCGACAGGCTTGGACAGAAAGGCCATTAAGTTTCTCGAAAAGGCAATTATAGGAATCTGCTTTCTGCTTCCCGTTATTGCGGCTTATTTCGACGGGAACTCCGTTCTTCAATGGCTGAGCTATTCGAGTTCTATTGCGGACGATACGAGGCTCAATTCGCTCAACCCTTTGCATGAACCCGCTTGGTTATTGGCAGATCTGCGTGGGGCTTGGATGAGCAAGTTGCTGGCGGTGGTTTCGATCGTTTACCTCGTTTGCCAAGCACCCCTTTGGCTGGCAGCTCGAAAGCATCTCGCGGCAGCGAAATCGCACGCAAAAGTCATCGACTGCCAAACCATTGACATGAAAGCCGAATTGGGGGCTGACAAGGTGTTCGTAAAGCCTTGGGTCCGATACTTTGGGGCGTTGCCGCTTAACGAGCTACATTGGATTCAATCTGTTACCGAACAGCTCGCGATAGTTCGCTTACCTCAAACGCTATCAGGCCTTCGCGTTGGTCACTTATCCGACATCCACCTTACCGGGTACATGGCAAGCGAGTATTACCATCGCGCTATCGAATGCATGGTAAATCAAAATCCCGATGTTGTGGTTCTCTCCGGAGATTTGATCGATTATGAGCACTGCTTGGGCCAAGTTCAACCTCTACTGGAGCCACTTAAGCCTCGCTACGGCTGCTACTTTGTCCTCGGTAATCATGATCGTCGATTGCCGGACGTAGAACGATTGCGATCGATGATTACCGAGTTGGGATGGTTTGATCTCGGAAAGCAATCTCGGTCGACAGAAATACGAGGCGAGGAAGTCTATTTCATTGGTAATGAAAGACCATGGTTTAACCCTAAGGAAAGATGCAATGATGAAAAGCGAACAGCGGATTACCGGAAGTCGGCTGCCTTCCGAATCGGAGTCAGTCACAGCCCAGATCAGATTACATGGGCCAGAAAACTCGATCTGAACTTACTTTTCTGTGGTCATAACCATGGTGGGCAGGTTCGACTCCCCATTCTCGGACCACTGGTTGCTCCGAGCTACTTTGGGAGTCGGTACGCCAGCGGTTGGTTCTATGAGTCGCCAACATGGATGCGAGTGTCAAGAGGCCTTTCCGGAACGCAACCGCTCCGATTTCGCTGCATGCCAGAGGTGTCGGTCACTCGATTAGACTGACTTAACGATTCAAACATTCATCGATTGCTTTACGGACTTGTTCTATCCGTGCGTTTTCCATCCCTATGAAGACGCGATGAACAATTCCTTGTTGATTGATAATGACAATCATTGGGAAAGCAGTTGCCTCGTAGAGAACGGCTACATCACCATCGCTATCGAGCAGGATCGTTTCATCGATACCTAATCGATCGGCAATATTCGCGGCTTGTTCTCGCGACTCTTGAACATTAATCCCTAGCCATGCGCACCGATCGTTGCCAAATGACTTCGCTAACTGTTGAACCTCTGGTAGCGACTCGATACAAGGCCCACACCAACTGGCCCAAAAATCGAGCACCAGCACTTTTCCTCGCAAAGAATCGAGTCTCAAGGGATTACCATCCAGTTTTTTTAGCTGGAAAGCTGGGGCCTGCTTTCCAATTAGTGACGAATTGTCCACTCTTGGCTGATCGGTCGATGGATCACCATCGTTTGGTTCAAGAACGGTTGGAGCCTTCGCTGCCATTAATCGCCAAGGGTTGGGTCGATTGAATTGACTGCGATAGACATCGGATCCAAAACTCAATCGAGCAATACTTCGAACGGGTAAATCGACGAGACCGATGAGATCACTGCGACCTAGGACGAAGTTCGCATCCGCAGAATCGATCACAATACTGGTGAAACCGTCGATGTTCTTTGCATCGGAATAGTAGTGTATGGCAACTTCGTTACTGGTGAGCCCGCTGTCTATCCTCGATGCAACCACTGTCGCAGTTTGATGTTGCCAAGATCGTTCGAATAGCCATACGATAGAAGATACTTGGTGAAGCGGGAAATTTAAGACTTCGTCCTTAATCATATACTCGACTTTCGTATCGGTTAGTGCGATCAAGCTTCCTCGCAAGTAGTCTCCACTTGTCGTTACCAAAAGGTTTTTAGGTGCATCGTCGACTTGATTGC